>Ga0207671_10000105_pt1 | contig 129160 bp, 91 predicted proteins | sample KBSC24metaG_FD_184352 | JGI IMG/M metagenome (GOLD analysis project Ga0207671, IMG submission 184352) | Corn rhizosphere microbial communities from Kellogg Biological Station, Michigan, USA - KBS C2-4 metaG (SPAdes) (version 2) | ecosystem: Host-associated > Plants > Roots > Rhizosphere > Soil...
GATTGCCCGGCATCAAAAACCGTTCTATCCTGTGCCTCCCATGGAAGTGACACCGGACGGCAAGATGGCGGTGTCGATGTGTTTCATCCTCCAGCATGAGCCGTATCTCGGCTGCGAAGCCATCTACGAGAACTACGTGGATGACGGCATAGAGACTCTGAACCGTGTGTATCATTGCGCCTGGGAACTCAACCACAGTCCGTGGGATCAGTCGCTGAGTTATTCTGCGCCGGATGGAGGGCAGGGTGGCCTTGTTACCTACATGACCTCGACCACCTCCTGGCACGTCCTCAACGCTCTGGGCGGCACATCGCTGGACGTTCCCAATGGCCGTCTTTATATCTCGCCGCGCCTGCGGACAACGGAGAGCGAGCTTCACATCCCTATCTACTTCTCCCGCTTCTCGGCCTGGCTCGACTACGTTCCCGCGCAGCATAAACTAACCCTGCGCGTGACCGATGTCACGCCCATTGACGCCAAAATGCAGGCTTCCCTGTTCCACGCTCCTGGTCCAAAAGGGGACAACCCTCAGAAGACGATTGTAATTCGTTCCATCGCCCGCGATGGAGATGCCGAGCCAATCACCCTCCCGAATGAGTTCACCGTCCGCCCCGGCGTTGTGCTGGATCTCTCCGGTCAGCTAGACCAATTGGCATTGCCGGGCAAGAGCGAAGTGGTGGACTTTGAGGTGAAGGAAAAGTCCTGAGGAAGGTAGTCCATGACAGAAAAGATGGGCACGATCAGTGGGATACCGCTTGTTCGTGCCCGTCTGCGCAAGATCACGGTGTGCTGGTTTCTTTCATCCGGCAGTAGAAGCGTCGTCCAGCCCGCCATCTTTTGGTTGAATTCCTCTTCGCTTAACTCCTCTTCGTCCTCATCCAGGGAAAGCTGAAACGCCGCCGGCGCATCAAATAGGGCTTTATGCCTATATGTTTTCGGCGCTGCGCTGATAGAATCTGAGAAGCGGGCAAGCTGATTTGAAAATTGCTGCACGCCTCCATTTTCTTATCAGACAGAGGTACCCGGCGTTGAAAGCACTCCGTTCACTCTTGACCCTACTGATCAGCATTTCGCTTGCGTATGCAATTATCCTGACGGCTATTAAGCAAGGGCATTTAGGCGCAGAAATACCGCCACAGCCTGCTGCATTCAACTCGGCGCATCTCGTTAAGGCGCTGGATGCCAAACTCCTGGCGGCTGCCACACGGGGAGATCCTGATACCGTGCGGCGTTGTTTGGCGGACGGAGCCGATATCAATGCCCGGGACTATGTGGGCGGCACACCGCTGAGATATGCCTTGATAAATAATCATACCGACCTATCGCTGCTTCTCATCGATCGCGGAGCAGACTTAAGGAATCACGATGATTTTGGGCAGACGCCCCTGATGAGCGCTGCAGGCAAGTGCCCCGGCAAGGTGATCCGTCTCTTGATCGACAAGGGAGGAAACATTGACGCGCGCGATATGTGGGGGCAGAATGCATTGATGCACGCCGTGGCAGGAGATAATGCGGATGCTGTGCGGGTTCTTCTTGCTGCAGGCAGCAACGTCAATTTTGTAGATAAGCTTGGCAGAACCGCATTGCTCACCGCAAAGCAGAGCGGGTACAAAGATATGCTGCGGCTCCTTCGAAGTCACAGAGCGGTATCGATTGCTCCGGATCATCCCTCTACTGCTTATTGATAGCTGCATAACCAGGTAAAATCCTCGCATGGAATCAACGAGGAAAGCGCCCATTATTCTTACAACGGCTATTACATTTCAGTATTTCCGTATCTGCCTGCGGATTTCAGGCCTATTAATACTGACAACATCGTCGATTGGCGTTTTACAGGCATCCCCGGTAAAGGCGCATTCCACAAAAGGCATCTATGCCGATGCCGTGCCGGCTGATCCGGGCGCTAAAGCGCCGGCCGCTGATCCGGGCGCAATCGCGCCCGTGGCGATCGATCAACCCAAGGCTGCCGATGCTCCTGTGCCGGCAGATAAGCCTGCGGCGGCGGGCGATCAGGGCGATATGGCGCCGATCATGAAAAGCGTCAAAGAGGCCATTCGCCTGGAGGTCTCCGGTGACCGCTCGGCTGCTGCGGCCGAATACAAGAAGCTGGCCGATCTCTGCGCTGCCGCGAATGCTCCGAGCACCAAAGCGGTCAAGCAGATCGCCGCCGAAGCGACCCGTTCCGTGCAGCTGCTGCAGATGCCAGTGGAGCCTTCGGCAGCCCCGGAAAAGGTATCGTGCAAATTTCTGGGAGTGGATAAAACCATTGGTTCGAGCTGGCAGAAATCTATCGGCTCCGAGGCGTGGGTATTATTCGGGCTACGCAATTCCCTGGACTATGCCTGCGGTCCAAAGGTCGATGACGCCAGCTTCACATACAAGGCTGCTCCCGGTGATCCCGATGGCGCAGTTCGCCGTTTGCTTGCCACTGCCGACACTAAGGGCAACCCGAAAGCCGATACTCCCCTTTACGATCCATTGTCCGGCAGTGGGGAGCCGGTGATATCCTTCCTCGGCGATGGCGGAGAAGATTACGAACTCGGCGCCGGGCCGGATATTCGGCTGGACATTTCCATACCGCCTGGAAAGCATCTACTCTCGATCCCGCTTCACTTCAGCGATCCCGACCGCGCCGATGCCCACTACAGCTTTACGATGCTGTCCAAAGACAGCGGACAGTGTCTTGGATCCACGGTTGTGGGCGTGCCGGATGCGCCGGGCTATCTGCGGGCGTCGATCTCCGGCCCCTCCAACTACACGCTGGTTGTGAGGCGTCTGGACAGCCTGAACGTCAATATTCCGGCGATCTTCCTGGATCCGCAGCCGCGCACCACGACATATCAGCTGAGTGACGAGTTCACCACGGATGAACTTGCGGACGCCAAAATCGATCCGGCGAGACCGGTTAACGTCAACGATCATTCCATTATCGGGCGTCTTCGATTTCTCGCCGATATCGATGCCCCCCGGGCGGAAAATCCTGCGGCGATGGCGATTGAGGCAAGGAACCTGATTACATCACCGGACCTCAACGAGACGCAGCATGCCATTGCCGCCTTTGTTTCATGGCGCTTCACCGAAGATGTCCCTCTGGCTTCAGGCAAGCGTGTTCCGGCGTTTGGCCAGTTCATCGCGCTGAGATACGGTTTGATCAGCCAGAGGGCCTACAGCATCGTGCCCGAGTTGATGGCTCAGCGCGCGGACGCCCTCCGCACTGCGGGCCGCTATGCTTATGCCGAGGCAATCGACGATGCCCTGTGGGATCTGTATCTGCGGCGAGGAAGCAGTGACTTCGACAATATCGGCCAGGCCCTCAGTAAGGAAATGGCGATGATGCAGCACATGTGGAAGCAGGGACCTGAAAAGTATCTGAAGACGAAAAAGGCGCTTATGTCTTCCGGAAACGACGACAAGAAGCCGGTAACTGTTATGCTGGCCCTGGATGCCGTTTACGCGGCCAGAAAGGCGCGCCTGGGAAGTCAATATCTAATAACCAACGATTCGGCGCAGGCGATGTCCGCATCCTCCATCTCCGCGCCGGTCGCCCCGGACAGCGACGACCATACGCGCGTCGCGCAAGCCTGGCTTGACGGTTTTTCGTCCAGCGTGGGCTTATTGCAAAACGCCCCCGCGCCCGCCACGGATAAGAAGCCGGAAGATAAGAAACCTGAAGACAAAAAGCCGGAAGAACCGGTATCGCAGCCTGGCGGCAGCATCGTATTTGCGGCGGCTGCCGCTCCGTTTCTGGGAAGCGTCTTGAGCGTCTCCGCAACGCCGGCCTCGCCTTTCGAATTGGCTCAAGCGAGTACGGCCGCAATAAAAGATCCGGCATTGCCGGCCAGTTCCGATAAGGGCGCGGACCTCAAATCCTGCCTGCTAAAGGACAGTGAGATGGAAGTTCTCATACAAGCCTATGCCAATCGCGATATATATCCACGCCCCGAGCAGCTTGCCATCAATATCGATCTGATCTCACGCGTTACCGACGTGCTGAAAGGAATGTATCCGAATTACGAGCGCATGGACGCCGTCGATGCGGTTCTGAAAAACCTCAAGGGACCGACGAAAAGCGAACCGGCGGAGAAGGAATGATCTTGAAGGGATCGGCGCGACCTCCGAAAACTGAAAGCCGCCGCATATATCCGGTCTCCCATCTACTATCGACAAAGGCGAGGCCGGGTAGAATGCCCGCATGGAATCAACGCAGCAGCCCGTCCTCTCTACCGATCGACTGATCTTGCGGCCCTATGAGCCCGGCGACCTTACGGCTGTTCATGCCTACGCATCGATCCCTGAGGTCTCTCAGTACATGGACTGGGGGCCGAACAGCGAGGGGAACACACGCGATTTTGTGGAACGTTGCGTGAACGCTGCTCATCGCTGGCAGGAGGGCGGCATCTTCTCCGCAATTGTTCTTCGCGACAGTGGGCAGTTGATCGGTGGCTGCGATCTGGGGCCGGAGGAGTTTGTGCAAAGGCAGGCGAGCCTTGGTTATTGCATGCACCCGGATTACTGGGGGCAGGGCTACATGACCGAGGCCTCTGCAGCCCTGCTGAAGTTCGGCTTTGAGGAGATGACATGGCGCAGGATCACATCGTTCTGCGATCCCGACAATATCGGCTCCTGGCGAGTCATGGAAAAGATCGGCATGCGTCGCGAGGGCCACGAGCGCGAGGCCAAATGGTTCAAAGGCCGCTGGCACGACTGGCTGCGATATGCAATCCTGAACCATGAGTGGCGTGGCTGAGATTTGTTTGAGCGTTTGGGGTCTCTGTGCCCCCTCTTACAACATGATCGCTTGTGGGAGCAGGTCTCCGTACCTGCTCATCCTAATCCCTATGCCTGCCCTGGGCTATTGCCTACTATCTCTCGAATAAAGGCTTGGGGATAGCCTTTCGATCGACTGTCCACACATAATCCTCATTGCTCTGCACCGGCTGCAAATGTCTGTGCTCGACAAAAATACCTGACATCCCCTTTGCAAATCGGTATAGCGCCGGCTGATATTCGGAATAGAAGTGACCTGACCAGACGCAAGGCGTTCTGTAATTCGGATGGCTTGCCTGCCTCAAGCTTGCCAGAGCCAGATTACCGGGAACGTACACGACAGATTGCGGCAGCACAACATAAACCGTTAGGCCGAATGGATTCGTGTTCGCCGATGATAAACGCATCGGGTACATAGGATGCTTGGCTGGAAATCGCAATCGCAGCGGCGCAAGCGTTCCCGTTGCAAGACCGCGAGCGATCGATGGCGCCTTGACCCGCGACGCCACAAACGTCCAGTGGCGGTCTATGTACCACTGCATTGGCTTTCGGGCAGCATCGGGCAAGTTATACTGATTTACCTTGAGCCAGTTGAGCAATGCGCCGGCATCGGACGCATCGAGCACACTCACATCATACGCGCCAACTGTTTTGCGTTCGATGACGCGAACGCTCTTCTTGCGCTCCATCTCAACTCCGGCCTTCAATCCATCGTATTCCGGTTCTTGCGGCGGATAAACGATGTTCGCCAGTTCATGGAATAGGGCGCCTTTGACGATCGACACGTTCGGCTTCGCAGGCACGGGAACGACCCACGCAAACTCCGTTGCATCTCCCTTATAGCTCGGACTGATCACCAGATCTTCCGTAGAGCCGTCGAAAAATACCGCCGCCTTTTGATCCAGTTCCGTAATGTGCGTCTGTTCCCAGCTTGTATTCTGCGGCCGGCGAGGCATCATAATGCCGTCAGCGGCTGCAGGTATCGCCGCGGCGGCCAGTATGCCGCAGACCGCGGCGGTTATAATTGCTTTCTTCATATTATTACGCCTCCATCTTCTTTGTGCCACTGAATGCTCAAAGGGTTCACCTGTGGAGGTAAAATAACCGTTTGCTCAAATTTCAGGAAGGTTGCCATGCCGCAGATCCTCGTTGAAAACCTGGTTAAGACATTCCGGATCGCCGAAAGGCAGCCGGGAATCGGCGGCGCTATCAAGGGGCTGGTCTCCCGCCGCTACCGTACGGTCAAAGCCCTCGACGGCATCTCCTTCTCTCTTGAGGCCGGCGAGCTGGTCGGCTACATCGGTCCGAACGGAGCGGGCAAAAGCACGACGGTTAAGGCTCTCTCGGGCATCCTCGTCCCTGATTCCGGCAAGTGTGTCGTCCTCGGGCATGTGCCCTGGAAGGATCGGCAGGCATATGTGGCGCAGATCGGCGTCGTGTTCGGACAGCGGACACAGCTCTGGTGGGACCTGCCGGTTGTCGAATCGTTTGACCTGCTGCGCGCTATCTACCGTGTTCCGCAGCCGCAGTACGCCGCAAAGCGCGACGAATTGATCGCCCTGCTCAACCTTGAGCCGCTCCTCGATGTCCCCGTGCGCCAGCTCAGCCTCGGCCAGCGCATGCGCTGCGACCTTGCGGCGGCGCTCATCCATTCGCCGTCCCTGTTGTTCCTCGACGAGCCGACCATCGGCCTCGATGCTGTCTCAAAGCTTGCCGTCCGCGACTTCGTTCGAAGGTTGAACCGCGACGACGGGGTCACCGTTATCCTGACCACCCATGATATGGACGACATCGAGGCGCTCTGCTCAAGGCTTATCGTTATCGGTGGCGGTCATATCCTCTCCGACGGCACCCTTGATGACCTTCGAAACCGTGTGGCGCGCCAACGCTGGCTTATCCTGGACCTTGCCCAAGCAGGCGTGGTGGTGGAAGATCCTGATATCACCGTCATCGCGCAAGACGGCAGCCGGGTCACGCTGGCGTTCGACCCCGCCATGGTCCCACCGGCGGCGCTTATCAGCCGGATCACCGCAAAGTACGAAGTGCAGGATCTCTTTGTGCAGAACCCGCCTATCGAGACCATCATTGCCCGCCTCTATGGTGAAGCGCAATGAGTGGTTATGCTGCCGTCTTCAGCGCACGATTTCGCATGCTGCTCCAGTACCGCGCCGCAGCCCTGGCCGGATTCGGCACTCAGCTGTTCTGGGGACTGATCCGGGTCATGATCTTTGAAGCATTCTTTGCTTCGAGCTCACACGCTCAGCCCATGCGCCTCGATGAGACCATCACATACATCTGGCTTGGGCAGGCATTGTTCGCCCTCTTGCCGTTTCGGACGGACCCCGATGTCTCACAGATGATCCGCACCGGCTCAGTCGCCTATGAATTGGTGAGACCGGTCGATCTGTACGGGTTCTGGTATGCAAGAGCTGTCGCCGACCGCGTTGCGCCCACTGTTCTGCGCGCCATACCCATGATGATCGTGGCCTGGCTTTTTCTGGGGCTGCGGCCTCCCGCCAGCTGGGAGTGCGGCGTCGCCTGGGGTATCGCAACGGTAGGAGCTGTCTTAATGTCGGGCGCAATTACAGCTCTGATGACGATCTCCCTGCTATGGACCATGGCGGGAGACGGCATCGCGCGACTCATGCCCACCATCGTCTTGTTCTTTTCCGGGATGCTCGTGCCGCTGGTCTTCCTGCCTGCGTCATTTCAGCCCATCGTCGATGCGCTGCCCTTTCGCGACATCATCGACGTGCCGTTTCGGATCTACATGGGCCACCTCCCGCCTTCGCAGTGGCCGGCGCTGCTGGCGCAGGAAGGCATATGGCTCGCCGTCCTTATTGGTCTGGGGCGCTGGTTTCTATCGCGAAGCATGAGGCGGCTTGTGGTGCAGGGGGGATGATGGCAGAACCTATCTGGAATCGATTTGCCGATGCCGTCCGCCTGTACGCTCAGTACAGCGGCGTCTCGCTGCGCGCGCAGATGCAGTACAAGTTCTCCTTCTTCATCATGTCGCTTGCCCAGCTGCTCGCGACCGCAACGGAGTTCCTCGGCATCTGGGCGCTATTCGGCCGCTTCGGCAGCCTTAAAGGATGGACGCTGGCAGAGGTTGGCCTTTTTTACGGCCTTATAGGCGTCACCTTCGCCATTGCCGACGCCCTTGCTCGCGGCTTCGATACTTTCTCCGAGCTCGTCAAATCCGGCGATTTCGACCGCATACTCCTGAGGCCGCGCAGCACCGCGCTGCAGATCTCCGCGCGAGATCTCTTGCTGACTCGTGTTGGACGTCTCGTGCAAGGGATAGCGGTGCTCGGCTGGGCCATCCATTCCCTGCCTGTTCTGTGGACACTGCCCAAACTGGCGCTGATCGCCGCCGTAATCGCCGGCGGTGTCGCGCTCTTCTACGGCATCTTCGTGCTCCAGGCGACACTGTCGTTCTGGACTATTGAAACCCTTGAGATCATGAACGTGGTGACATACGGTTCCACCGAAGCGGGACAGTACCCGCTCACCATCTACCGCCCCTGGTTCCGCGCCTTCTTTACCTTCGTGGTCCCCGTCGCCAGCATCAACGTAATCCCCGCCAACCTGCTGCTCGACCGCATAGGCACATCTGGCTGGCCAGCAATATGCGCCTGGAGTTCACCACTCGTCGGTTTCATCTTCCTCGCCGCCTCCCTGCAGCTCTGGCGCTGCGGTGTTGGAAAGTATACATCGACGGGGAGTTAGAGGGGCGAGGGCAGCCCTCTCGGAATCCTCTCCCCCCGCCGCTGTCGCGGCTTACCCCTCCCCGACCCACCAGTGGGGCTTATAGGGAAGGGGTGTACCGATGATCGGTGTCCAGGCAACTCTTACATACACGTAGCCATGGATCATGAGCTTATCGCAGGATAGAGTCGTCTGGCAAATGACCTTTGGACATCCCTTTCCGTTTCGGAGAGGGAAGAAGCGCGACAGCGCTTGAGGGAGAGGCTTGCCACGCAGAGGATTCTGAAAGGCTTCCCGGTGCCTCAAAAAACATTTCCCGAATTAAATGAACGTGTTCATTTAATTCGGGTATACTTCTAATAATGATCTAACCAACCGAACAACCTGCCTGTTCAGGCGGAACGGAGCGTGCGCGGAGTGAAGGACGTAGCGATTATCGGCGGCGGGATTGCGGGGCTTGCCACGGCGGCGCGGCTTCAAGCGCAGGGGGTGTCAACAGTTGTCTTCGAGGCGCATGGGACGCCGGGCGGTTGCGCGGGCTACTATCGCCGGCGCGGCTTTTCGTTCGATGTAGGCGCTACGACGCTCGTCGATTTCGAAGAGGGCGGTGTTGGCGGCGAATTGCTGAAGGAGATCGGCATGGCGCCCGTCGAAGGCGAGGCGCTGCCCGGTTATGTTGCTTGGCTTCCGGACCGTGTTGTGACCCTGCATCGGGATCAGCAGGAGTGGTCAAGGGAGCGCTTGCGAGCATTTGGCGATACGCCCGCTCATCGCCGTTTCTGGTCTCTCCTCGATCATCTTTCCGCTGCGCTCTGGCCCGCGAGCCGCCGTGGGGTAAAGCTCCCGCTTCGTTCTGCCGCCGATATCGCAAATGCGGTCCAGGCTCTCGGCATCGGCAATCTTCCGCTGGCGCGTTACATGTTCATGACGATGGGGGATTTGCTGCGCTCCTCCGGTCTGCGGGAAGATAAAGCGCTCGTGGGGCTGTTGTCGATGCTGATCGAGGACACGGTCCATAGCGCCGTTGACGATGCGCCGTTGATGAATGCTGCCCTCGGTGTCACGATCCGTGGAGCGGGTTTGACCCGGGCCGCAGGCGGTATGCGCGGTTTCTGGCGCAGCTTTTCCGCACACTACAGGGCCACTGGAGGCGAATTGAACTTTGCCCATGAAGTCAATCAGTGCATAGATTGTAAAGATTATTATCGCCTGATATGCTCTCGTGGAGAGTGGGAGGCGCGTCAGGTGGTGAGCGCTGTGCCGATTGGTATCACGGCCCGCATTGCTCCGTCTCCAGTTGGCAAGGCGCTGCAGCGGTATGTCCGACGTGATGAAACGGCGATGGGCGGAGCGATCGTCGTTTGTCTGGGCGTTCCGGAATCCGAGATATCAGGGCAGGCGGCCTCCGGCTTTACGCATCACCAGCTACTGCAGGACTACTCCGGCAAGTTGGGGAACGGCAACAACATGTTCATCTCCGTTTCCGCGCCGGGCGATCTCGAAAGCGCTCCGGCGGGATATCGATCCGTGATGATCTCCACCCATTGTGACCTTGCGGAGTGGGAGGGGCTGGAAGCGGCCGCTTATGAGGAGCGCAAGCAGGCTGCGGGAGATCGCCTTGTGAGCCTGGCCCGCCGCGTCTATCCCGAACTGGGGAGCAGTCCTGTCGTTTACGAGATCGGCACTCCCAAAACCTATGCGCAGTTCACACGGCGGCCGAGAGGAGCTGTCGGCGGTGTCCGGCAGTGTCTGGGCAATTCCAATCAGAACGCCGTTCCGCACGAAACCGGCTTGCGTGGCTTTCACCTGGTAGGAGATACGACGTGGCCTGGACTTGGGACGGTTGCCTGCGTGCTTGGCAGCAAGATCGTTGTTGGGAATGTCGTTCGCGAGGCGCGCCGCCGGCCGCTTCGCGCTGGATTGAATGAGGGGAACACGGATGCATATGATCGACGATGCGCCGGCGCGGCGCTCCTGCACAGATTGTCATGCCGAACCGGCAGATCATGAACCGCTGCCGCGCATGGACGACCTCGGCCGGGATCTGCTCTCGACCACGCTATGGCAGCGCCGGATGGCATTGGCGCGTCCGGCCATCGGACTTGCCGTCTATGCGCTGGCGATCTACTACCACCTCTGGCTGCTCGCCCCATTGATCATCTTCTGGATCTTCGTCGCCGTGGTGACGGTCACACATGATATCGTCCATGGCACGATCGGCTTGAATGCGCGCCAAACCGAATGGGGCCTCTTCTTCATGGGCGCGTTCCTGCTTGAGAGCGGACATGCCTATCGCGCCACCCATCAGCAGCATCATCGCGTCTTTCCTGGCCCCGACGATCCTGAAGGCGACCCGGCGCGGCTGACGACATTGCAGTCCATCCTTTACGGCCCCGTCTTCATTCCAAAGCTCTGGCTGTGGTCATACCGGCGAATGCAAGGGAATGCCGCGCAACGGCGGTGGCTGGCCATCGAGGCGTCACTGCATATCATTGCCGTGATCGCCGCCCTCCTCACATGGAGCATTGTGCCGGGATTTGCCCTGTATGTCGCCGGAGTGGTCGTGGGAAGCTGGGTATATCCATTGCTCACAGTTCACCTGCCGCACAAAGACTATGGCGATACCGAGTTGACGCAGACGCACACCCTGCGCGGTGTCGTCATTCCGGCGATCTTTCTGGAACTGACCTATCACCTGGAGCATCATCTCTATCCCCAGGTGCCCAGCCATAACCTCCCCAAGCTCGCCAAACGTCTCGATCCATTCTTCGAACGCTCCGGCGTCGAGCCCTGGCATGTGCCGTGAGCCTTTCTGTGCCCTCTGGTTACATTGTCCTAACCATCCAAACTCTAAGATAATCTCTGTAACAATTGTAACCATTTTGTCGCCGCCGCCCCTGCAGACGCAGGAGTCGGTGGGGATGGAAGGGTACTATCTCCTCAGATTACTGACGGTTGCGACTCGTAGAGGAGATCACTATGCTGAAGGCCCGTCGTTCAGGCGCACCGGCGCCCGCATTCCTGTCCCTCATTCTGGCGCTTGGCGCTGTCCTGCCTGCCACAGCCCAGAATGCAGTCCCCACACAGCACACCGATAACGCCCGCACAGGGGCATATACAACTGAGAAAACCTTGACGCTCTCCAATGTGAACGTCAACTCCTTTGGAAAGCTCTACACATTGCCGCTCGACGCCAACGTCAATGGCCAGGTTCTCTATGTGCCCGGCGTCACGGTTAATGGCGCGGTGCACAACGTCATTTACGCGTATACGTCCAACAATAACAACAATTCGCCGTCGAGCCTGTATGCATTCGATGCCGGCAACGGCTCGCAGTTGTGGCGGCATCAATTCCCCAATTCTGCCCGGTGGACGACTTGCACTCCGGCAATCGATACCACGGCCAAGATCATCTACGTGGTTACGAAGAGCAACGACGATAACGGAAACAACTATCTGCGGGCTCTGGATATCTCCAGCGGCGCGGAAAAGCCGGGAAGCCCCATCGAGATCAGGGCATCGGCGGCGGGAACGGGTGACGGTAATGTAAACGGCACTGTGTCTTTGACCAATTCACAGTCAAACTGCCGGCCTGGCCTGCTGCTTGTCGGCGGCAACGTCTACGTTGGTTTTGCGCACAACACGGACAGCTTTCCTTATCAAGGCTGGGTACTCGGTTACCACTACAATGGAACGGCATTCACCCAGACAGCTGTTTTCTGTACCGCGCCGAACGGCGGTGATTCAGGAGTCTGGTCGGCCGGCAAGGGGCTGACCGCGGATGCGTCCGGAAACATCTACTTCTGCACAGGCAATGGTTCTTTCGACGCCAACACGGGCGGCGTGAATTACGGAATGTGTTATATTAAGCTTAGCACTCCCAATCTGGCCGTGGTCGATTGGTTTGCGCCGTTCGACGAGCAGCCGCGCAGCGACGCCGACCAGGACCTTGCCAACTCCGGTGTTGTGGGCATTCCCGGCACCACCAGGATGTTCGGCGGCGCAACAAAGTTCGGCGCCGGCTTTCTCCTTGACTCGGGGAACATGGGACACTTCACATCCGGAGGCCCGGATAATGTCCTGAACCGCCTGGATAATCTGACCCCGAACTATTCCGTCAGCCAGAATCCTGTTGCATGGGATTCGGGGACTTACAAGTACGTCTATCTCTGGGCCAATAACGCAAACTTGGAGCAGTTCCGATATGATCCGGCTGCCGGTAAGTTCAATCCCGGCGGGATCTATATAACGGGGACGTCCGGCACAAGCGGAGCATCGCTTGCCCTCAGCAGCAACGGAACGGCCAACGGCATTCTGTGGGCCGCCGGTTACAACGGTACTGTTCATGCCTACAATGCGTCGTCCGTGTCTAATGCGGAGCTATGGAACAGCACACAAAACTCGACGCGCGACGGACTTGGCTCTGTCGGGCACTTCCAGTTTCCCACCGTGGCAAACGGCAAGGTCTACGTGCCCACCGGTTCTGCGAGCGTCGCCGTGTACGGTTTACTGGCAGCGCCACCGCCTCCTTCGACGATCCCCGTCGCCGGAGACAGCTACGTCCGCGCCGGCGCTTATACCGCCACGAACTATGGAACGAGCGCGCGTCTCATCTCCAAGAAGGTTACGAATAATGCGTCGAGCAGCAGTAACTGCGCCACATATCTGAAGTTCGATCTCAGCAAACTGACCGCCCCGCCTTCTCAGGCCCTCCTGCAACTGACCGTCGCAACCGACGCTGCTCCGGTGGGTTCCACACAGAACGTTCAAGTGTTCGGTCTGCCGTCCACCGGCTGGGCAGAGAATATGATCACATGGAACAACGCGCCCGGACTGAACCGGACGACGTTTACCAGCACCGGCACGCTCATCACGACACAAGGAGTCGTTTTAACGCCTGGCGTTGTGACGATCGACGTTACATCCTTTATTGCCGCGAATATCGGCAAAGGAATAACCTTGCAGCTATTTGACGCCACGACGCAGAACCTGACACTCACGTTTAACAGCCTGAATGCCACGTCCGGCAAGCCGGCGTTGGTGTTGACGAAGTAATGTTTAGAATACATATGTAGGCGTTTGCTCGTTAGGACCCACCCCATCCCCTCCCGAAGGGAGGGCGCGTTCGCCTCTACGAAAGGCTTGCATTTCTTGGCACATGGTCAAGAAGCGAAACGTCAATCGCAAACCGGGACGCGCCCTCCCTTCGGGAGGGAATAAGGGTGGGTCCTAACGTGGGATGCCAGCGAACTATAACTCTATGCCCCGAACTAACCTTTTAGCCATACTTGGCACTATCCTATCCCTCCTCACGCTTCCCGTATGCAGCGCCAGCGCAGCCGCCAGGATCGATGTTTCGCCCAACGGTCCTGTCGCGTCTCTGACCGCCGCCCGGGATGCCGTCCGTAAATTACGGGGGCAAGGCGAGCGCGGCCCTGTGCATGTGGTTATTGCGGATGGCGTCTATCCTCTGATCAAGCCCCTTGAGCTTGGTCTTGAGGACAGCGGCACGGATGCGGGGCCTGTCATCTACGAGGCTGCGTCCGGCGCTCATCCCGTCTTCTCCGGCGGGCGAAAGATCACCGGATTTCAGCGCGGCAAAGACGATTTATGGACGGCGCATGTTGCGGATGTTCAGGCGAGCAAGTGGTATTTCGAGCAATTGTGGGTGAACGGACGCCGCGCGACACGCGCTCAGTCTCCTGACCGGTTCTACTTCTATGTTCAGGGCAAAGTAGGGCAGGGAATTGATCCAGCCACGGGCGCCAAAGCGGACCTGAGCAGCCGCGCCTTCAAGGCCAATTCCGAGGATATCCGGCCGCTGCTCGGCATGACATCTACGCAACTCCATGACGTGACCCTTATCGCATACCATTCCTGGGAAGTCTCCCGCCTGCGCATTGCCGCTGTGGATCCCGCAACCAATACGGTGATAACCACTGCCCCCTCAATCACTCCTTTCGACTACTTCGGGCCGTCGCAGCGCTATAAGCTGGAGAACTACAGGGCGGCGCTGGATCAGCCAGGGGAGTGGTTTCTGGACCGCGACGGCGCGTTGTACTATAAGCCGCTGCCCGGCGAGGATATGCGAACGGCAAATGTCATAGCGCCGGTTGGAGAGAGCTTTGTGACGATCCTGGGGAAACCGGATCAAAAGGTTCGCAATGTTACCTTTCGTGGCCTGACATTCTCCAACGCCGGATACACGCTGCCGCCGCAGGGACAGGGCGATGGACAGGCTGCCGTGAGTATTCCGGCTGTCGTTCAAGCTGACTACGCCGATCATGTTGCCGTTGAAGACTGCGAGATCGCGCATGTCGGGCTATACGGCGTCTGGTTTCGGCGAGGCTGCAATGTCTGTGCCGTCCGGCGCACCTATCTGCATGACCTCGGCGCGGGTGGCGTTCGCATTGGCGATACGGGGATCGCTCCAGTTGGTCAGGAACGAACGGCGTCGAATGTGGTGGACAACAATATCATCCGCGGTGACGGACGTATATTTCCCGGCGCAATCGGCATCTGGCTCGGTCAGAGCGGCGACAATCAAATTACGCACAACGAGATCAGCGATACCTATTACACCGGGATTTCGGTCGGGTGGACCTGGGGCTATGGCGACAGTCTGGCGAAAGGCAACCATATTGACTTCAACCGCATCCATCACATCGGCCAGGGTGTGCTGAGCGATATGGGGGGCATCTATACGCTGGGCATTTCCGACGGCACGACCGTCAACGGCAATGTCATCTTCGATGTGCGCTCGTACAACCGCTACGGACGAGGCGGGTGGGGGATCTACAACGACGAAGGCAGCAGCAACATCACGGTGCGGAACAACCTCGTTTACGATGTGCACACCGGCATGTATCATCAGCACTACGGCGAGCGCAACCTGATCGAGAATAATATCTTCGCCGGCAGCCTGGATGGACAGCTGCAGCGCTCGCGCGTTGAAGACAGGCTTGCTTTTACGTTCCGCAATAACATTGTCTACTGGAAGCAGTCACAGCTGTTCGCCGGCTCCTGGGAAAAGAACACGGAACTCGACCACAACCTGTACTGGAACGCCTCAGGCGCGCCTTTCACATTCGAGGGCAAATCTCTGACGGATTGGCAGAAGCTCGGCAAGGATGCAGCTTCGATTATTGCTGATCCGCTGTTTGTTGCGCCGGATCGCGGCGACTATCATCTTCGATCCGGTTCGCCCGCAGCGAAGATCGGCTTCAAGCCGTTCGATTACACCAAGGCAGGCGTCTACGGCGCGCGCAGCTGGAAACGCCTTGCGAGTGATACAGCCTTTGCTCCTGTGACGCTCGCTCCCGATCCGCCGCCCGCGCCGCCGTTGGCCTTGCATCAAGACTTCGAGGATGTGCCCATAGGCTCGCTATTTCCGGATGCCCAGACCAACACTGAGAACCATGGCGATTCGATCGTTGTTTCTGATGAGACGGCGGCGTCCGGTCATCGCAGCCTGAAGTTTACGGATGTGCCAGGTCTTGCCAATGCATGGGACCCACATCTCGTGTTTCTCCCGAACCACATGGGCGGAGTGACCATTATGGATTTCAATTTGCGTATAGATCCTGGCGCTGAGTTCCTCCATGAGTGGCGCGACTGGAGAGCGGAGCCGTATAAGGTTGGGCCGAGCTTGTATATCTCCGGCGGTCACTTGCAGGTCGGTGGCAAGATATTGGTGGATATCCCGTCCGGCGTCTGGGTTCACTACCATGTGAGCGCCGCCCTTGGCAGAAGTGCCGGCCGGTGGGATCTTACAGTCACTGTGCCGGGGCAGACGCCACATGAGTTTAAGGGCTTGCCCATCGGCAGCCCTGGTTTCAGCGCATTGACCTATATCGGATTCATCAGCAATGCCACCACGAACACGGCCTTCTATCTTGATGATGTGGATCTCGTTAACGTGGCGCGGTAACGTCTCGCATACGCTATTCGGTCTGGTTGAGCAGTGGCAGCGCGCCGCTCATCTCAACCACGTTTGAAGGCCACCGACGGATGACCGTCTTCGTCCAGCCACACGCCGCATGGGCCTCCCGGTTCTGCAGCATTCAGGTCGAGCTCCGTGCCGTCCATGAGTGATTGGGCAAGCTTCCTGCTGAGAACAACGGAGTTATCGCTGGAAGCCGTTGCCGAACAAGTGGGCTATCAAAACGCATTCGCCTTTTCGGTGGCCTTCAAGCGTTGGAGCGGCGTTCCCCCGTCTCAGCATCGCACTGCGCCCCAGATCAGCTGATCCTCGAAGCGCCAGCCTTTTCGAGGATCGTAAGAACCGTTTCGCGTTCATTATTCGTGCCTGGATTACGATGCTTCTAACCGGTTAGAAATTAAGTGTCTTCTGACTGGCAGGCATAATGCATGATATACTGATAATACTGAAACGGCGTGCCGACTGAACTTATTGATAAGCCCTGATTGCAATACCGTACGTATTTTCTCACTCTAATAGTACGGTTGACGTGAAACTGGACCCGCAGTTGGACTCGATTTATTCGAACGTTAAATGGATCAAGCCCGGCGAGATTGCTGGAGTTCCTTAATCATGATTGCAGGCAGAGATGGGGCAGAACGAGTTCGGCAGACGAAAACTGATAATAATAGGCGCTGTTTGGGTTCTGGCATTTAATCTGGCGAATGTTGCTTGGATCCTTGCGCGACCCTTCGGGCATGACACGTTCGTGGCAGGAGCTGACGCGTTCGGAATTTTGGCGGGCCTTCTTAGTGGCGCTTGGTGTCTTGGTACAGCGATTTTATTCGCCCGCAGCCGTTCGCTTCGATTGCGAGATCTGCCGTCCCAGCTGATGATGGCAGCCGGGCTGTTGCTTTACGGTATCGGGCAGGCATTCTTTGCGTATCCGGAAGTTGTTAAACATGTTAATCCTCCTTTCCCAGGCTGGGCAGATGTGTTCTTTCTCGCGATGTACCCCCTCACGATCACGGCAGTTCTCCGGATCCCTGTACAACCTCTGACGCGGACTTCGCGTGTGCGGGTCTTCCTGGATAGCGCGATGTTCATGGTTGCCGCAATCGCATTCAGCTGGCATTTTGTCCTTGGACCGACGATGATGCAGGGCAGCCAGACATTAATCGGCAGGATTGTGGCCCTGTCTTACCCGGTGCTCGACCTATTGGTGCTCCTGTCTGCGCTATTGCTGGCATCGCGCGCGGGCGACCGGACCGCCCGATTTGGTATCGGAGTTTTACTGATCGGGCTGCTATCTGTCGTGGTAGGAGACAGCATTTACCTCTTCCGCCTGCTCCACAACGACTATCACACCGGTTCGCTGATGGACGTGACATATTCCCTCGGGTTTACTATGATGGCCCTGGGAACGAGCGCACTGCAGCCGGTGGGAACACAAGAGCCGGCAAGCGACAGGTCTGATGTCGCGCCGCGCGATCCCTTGCAGATCGAGGCGCAGCCGCTGTGGAGACTGCTGCTGCCATATTCTTTCTTTCCTCTCCTGGTAGCTCTTCTGTTGTATACGCGCGACCTTCCAGGCAACAAAATACTCGAGCAAGGAGTTTTTGCGAGCAGTGTCGTACTGATCGGCCTGATCCTGCTGCGCCAGATCCTGGCGATCCGGGAAAACCATATTTTGAATCGCGCATTGGCTTCGGCATACCGGCAGAGCGCAGCCTATGCGGAGCGCATGGAAAGCATGAATACGGAGCTGAATGCGGCGCAGGCTGAACTTCAAATCAGCGTCGAGGCCCTCACACGCGCTAATGCCCGCCTGCATGCGTTGGCAACGACCGATGCCTTGACCGGGTTGTCGAACCGCCGGGCAATGGAAGTGGCCGTGGATACCGAGATAGAACGGTCGGTGCGTTACGGGCGGTCATGCGCGCTCATCTTCCTGGACCTGGACCATTTCAAGTCGGTCAACGACACCTCCGGGCACCAGGCCGGCGACGACACATTGTCTGAACTGTCCCTGTTCATTCAAAATGCGCTCAGGGCAAGCGATATCGTCGGACGCTGGGGTGGGGAAGAGTTTGTGGCAATCCTGCCTGAAACGGATACGGCGGGGGCAAAGATCGTTGCGCTGGAGCTGCGCCGGCTTATTGAGCAGCAGAAGTTCTCAGCTGCCGGCGGGATACGCCTGACATGCTCGATCGGCGTAGCAACATTCCCCTCCGATGCTGCGAATCGCGATGCCCTCGTAGATGCCGCCGACAAGGCGATGTACGCCGCCAAACAGATGGGGCGCAATCAGGTGCGCCTTGCCTCCGATCTTCATTCAGGTCTCGACTGACCCGATGTGATCGTCCATTTATGAGGAGCGATCGCCGCCTTTCCGCTTCCGTATACGCTGTCGCCGAAGTTAACGGTGATTATGGCGCCGGATTTCCATCGCGTCTGTTGAACGGTATGGTCGGACGTTAAGAAGCTGTGAGCCAGCATTTCGTCGTACCCAAGGCGGCGAATGGTCGGGCAGATATCTTTGTAGCTTTGTGCAAAGCGAGTTTTGTCTTTTTCCCATCCTGCGCGATCGAACATAAACATCGGCGGCGTGCTGTAGAGGATATTAAAGAGGTCGCGCCGGTCCCAGACCTCCGGCGCTTTATTGTTGTAATCGCCCCAGTACCAGTCGGAGACCACGCAGTCGTGATAGACCAGCTCCCAGAGCGGTATGCGATAGTTGCTGCCAACCTGATACTTTAGAAAATCGGCTGTCGGCGGCTTATATAGCAGCATGTCACGGCCGGCGTCCGGGAGCCGATATGGTCCGAGCGACATCATCCCCTCGAAATAATGGACATACGGCACGGCGGCATCGATACCCGTCTCAGATCCCACCACGAGATGCTCATCGTGTGAGCAAAAGTTCAGCAGAGCCATCTTGTACTGCTTGTCCTGTGTGCGGGTGAGGGGATGCGCCGGATTATAGTCCTCGCGGAACGGTGATGCCGTCGTCGTATCGAGGAAGCGGCAGAGGTAGAGTGTGCGCGCCAGATCCTCCGGGATCTGCTGTTTGGCTCTGGCGAGACCCTGCGCGGATGAAATCACGCCTCCCTGATAGACCTTCTTTGTGCCGTTCTCTTGGCGGATATCCGCCCAGCCGCGCATAAAGTCTCCGCTTGGCAGCCATACCAGATCTTCCGGCCATCCCTCCGTGTTCAGTCCCGGAGTTCCCGGCGCCCACACATCCTGAAAGACGTCATACCGGCTGGTGAGCAGGCCCATGGCATTGATCGACTTGACCTCATCGGGGGAGCCGCCCGACGACCACAGGATTTTGTCCATGCCGAGCTTCTGCATTTCCTTGCAGAGCGCGACCCTGTCCATATCCCAGTTCCACACATTCACTGCGCCAATCAGCCGGTCGACATTCGCGTTCTCACGCCGCTTGGCGGCAAGTGTCTTGAATAGCCCGTGCGTCTGCGACCACCGCCGGTATTGCTTGGCCTGCGCAACGTATCCGCCTTTGTCGGAGAATAGATATGTGATCGAGCGGTCATAGCCGAACACGCCGCGCCTGGCTTCCCAGAGCGGCCGCGCATAGAGGGCCTTGCGGTCTCCATCAGTGCGTGCGATCTCGATTTGTGCATCGTCGGGCGTTCCAATGATCGACTGCACACCCGCGCTGCCCGTATCGGCGACACTCGTTGTCGCGCCCCACCAGGGCATGCAGATGCCATGCCCGCCGTATGCGACGAGCTGCCCAATCGGCGTTACCGATTGATCGTCCACGGGGAATGCAATGCCCTCGTTCAGTGGAACGATGAGCCAGGAGCCGGCCGATGAGACAAACGGGTGCGGATAGGCGATGAAGCTGGTGACCTGAATCGAAGGGGCGGCATGCAGTGTCATCGCGATACGCGGCTCGTTTGCCGCCAGGGTAATTGTTGCCGTAAGGGGAAGGGCATTTGCGATGTCAAGCAGGGACAGGCTGATTTCGCGGGACGAAACCGGCCGGATGCCTGTAACGACTACATTCCGATCCACCGGCTGCTGAACCCATTTCGCTCCGCCGCGCTTCGACATGACTGTGAGAGCGCCGGTTGCGCCGTCGATCCACACCTTCAGGAAAGGATTTGCCAGCTGTCGGATCCCGAGTGGTTTATGCGGCGCGAAGCCGGAGACACTCCCTACTTTTATCAGTGACGCGTCATCGAACCATGCAGAGGCCGGTCCGGAACCGGTGAACCGGAAACGGATGCTGGCACAGTCTGGGGGAATGACGATCCGCCGGCTGTAGCGCATCCAGTCGTGCTGTCCGCCTGCATCGATGCGCCCATACTCCCAATCGATCACCGAATCATCCTGCTTGCGGGCAACAACGCTGATCGTAACCTGGCTTGGAAGATTATCTGTATCGGCGGGATCTTTGTCGCACTTAACCCATGAGCCGGTCTCGTAAATGTCGCCGGGCGTCACTTTGAGCTGTACAGACTGCGCAACAGACCAATCGAGAGCGCCGTGATGTGTTACGTGAAGCGATGCCGATCCGTTATGCCGGATGGCGCTGTCTACATCTTCCTTGCCCGCGCCGCCGGCGCGTGTCCAGATGTCATACCATCCTGTCGCCACTGTGTTATCTTTGCCTGTTTCAAATCCGGGGTTCGCAAGCAGGTTGGCGGAGGGAGCTTGAGCCTGCGATAGACACGGAGTTGCAAGGAGAATCAGTGCTGCAAGTGTCGCAAATATTGCTCTGCAATACATGCGTAGCTGGTCGTTTTCATGAAGTAATGTGTAGAAAGTTACGGGCATTGCAACACTGCCTTCCCATCGCGAAGAGAACAACGGCAGCTTAGCTTCGCGTCAGCACTGCCGTATTTTTGCCTGCCTAATAAGCTTATCTCTCATCGCCCCACCACTGCGCGACGGGGTAAGGGATAATCGCGAGATCGGTGGTAATCAGCGTCAAATCTTCAACAATGGCTGTTGCCACAATAACTCGGTCAAATGGATCCTTATGATAAAATGGCAGTGATCGTATGGTGTCGAGCGCCTGTAACGATATCGGCAGCGTTACAATATTCATGCTTTCGGTGCGGGCTTGAAATGCTCCCGTACTTCCCGTAAGTGGCAGCTTACCTAGACTTGCCTTAATGGAGATTTCCCAGAATGATGCAATGCTGACGAAAATATCGTTCGTTGGATCGATAATAGCATCACCCACAGACTGAGGAAGTTCATCTGACCCTGCCGAAGCCCACAAAAGTGCGTGTGTATCGAGAAGATATCTCATGGAAGATACTCTTCAAAGCCCATATCTTCAGCCGATACGGAGTTGAATGCTTCAATATCGAAATCTCCGATCAAATCCTTTGCAAATCCGAGAGTGCGTGGCTGACGCTGGCAACGATCGAAATCATCAGGCGACAGGACATATGCAATTGTCTTGCCGGCGCTTTCCACTGCAACTGGGCCTCGTTTCGCCATATCCCATACGGTGCCAATGCTGTTACGGGCAAACGATGCTGTAACGCTCTGTATATTTTGCATATCATTGCCTCCATAATTATTATACTCAATAGTCAAAACTTTGACCATGTACTGATGTGTTTTATGGGCATAGGGATACCCCGATCTTCCACATTGCCAGCACGCGGCTCCGAAGCCATGGTACGATAACGGCATGGACGATCATAGCGTATGACACCGAAATTCTCAGAAGCCGACTATGAGACGCGTGATGTGCGGAAAGATACGATGGGGTGTATGGCGGCAGCCGCGGCCGTGATACTTATCGCCATGATAATTGCTGCAGTCGTGCCCAAACGCCGTCTCGATTCCTATAATGGCGTTCTCCTGACAATCAGTGGGCACATGGGCCACGGAGTGCAGGCTATCAAGATCCCGCACATGACTTTTCCCATATCGGAAGCGATGGGCTGGCTGCCGGACGGACGGCTCTGGATCGAAACAAGCCGGAACCAGTTATTGGCCGCGCCTCCGCCTTATGATAAGTTTGAGAAGCTGTCGGACGCAATTGAAAGACCGGGTGTCGATTCTCATAATTGGGAGATAATGCGCAATGTGTCGACCTCGAATGATATAGGAGTTGTTTTATACAGAGACGAGGCAGCGATTGCTCCTGATGGCAAAAGAAGCGCTTTGATCTGCGAGGTTGACAACCTAGAGAGCAATCGAGCGCGTTGCGTGGTGCGTATCTGCGATCTCAATGGCTACAATGAGCAGTCTATAGCATGGGCGCCCGGAATACTCCTCAATGTAACAGATGATGTAGCCCCATTGAGCGCTCTGCGCTGGCTTCCGGACGGCAAAAGCGTGAGCGTTGTTAGCGGCGATACGCTCTATATCATTCCGGTTGGCCCATGACTTCTACATCATGGGCCTGAATTGTACACTTGGCAAGATGACGGTTAAATAATGCTCTGCACCAGGCCACCTTCGGCGCGCACGGACGAGCCATTGATGACGGCGGCTTCCGGGCTGCAGACGAATGCTACAACAGCGGCGATCTCTTCGGGCTTGGCGAAGCGCTTGATCAGCGATGTGGGCCGCATGGTCCGGAAGAACTCCTCTTCCATCTCCGCATTTGTCTTATTGCCCGCCTTCGCCAGCTGATCGACAAACGTTTGGACGCCTTCCGAAGCCGTTGGGCCGGGCAGCACCGAGTTGACGGTGACGGCTGTCCCTGCCGTCATCTCGGCAAGGCCGCGGCTGACCGCAAGCTGAGCGCTCTTCGTCATGCCGTAGTGAATCATCTCCTTCGGTGTCATGATGCCTGATTCGCTGGAGATGAAGATGATCCTTCCCCAGTTCTTGTCGAGCATCTGCGGTAGATAATGGCGGCTCAGGCGTACGCCGCTCAGGACATTTACCTCGAAGAACTTGAGCCAGTCGGCATCGGTGATCTCCGCAAAGGGCTTGGGTTCGAAGATACCGAGGTTGTTTACAAGGACATCCACTTCGGGGAAGCGGCCTGTGAGCGATTCCACTCCCTCCGCCGTCGAGAGATCCGCGACACCGGCAATGGCCTGCGCGTCCGACGTTTTGCCGGAATTGATCTTGTCGACCGCCTCCTGCACACGCGCCTCGTTGCGGCCGTTGATGATGACGTCGGCGTTGTCATTGACCAGTGCCTCGGCGATGGCATAGCCGATACCCAGTGTAGACCCGGTTACCAGGGCCAGTTTCTTATTTTTGTACATGTGATGCTCCTTTTATAGTCTGAATGTCAGTCATGCAATGATCACAGCGTTCCCGCGTTAGGACCCCTCCTCGCGTCCGTTAGTCGGGTGACAGGCACACCCTGGTGGCGACAAACCCCGAAGGGGAGGGGCGTTCGCCTTGGAGATAGGCTTTCACCGCTTGGCGCATTGCCAAGAAGTGAAACGCATTTGTCAACCGAGACGCGCCCTCCACGCCCAGAGGGCACCCCCGGGAATAAGGGTGGGTCCTAACGAGCAAAGGCCTGTGGTTGAAATCACGGTATGATTTTACGCCGCCGGAAATCGGCGAATATCTCCATGAACATCGCTTCCGTGTCCACATATTCGTGGAAACCGAACCGGCGGGCTTTTGAGCCGTCGGCGAAGAAGTCGTAGTTCCAGCCGAATACGAAATCGCCGAAGTTCCATGAAGATACGTCCTTATAGGCATGTGTCTCAAGACCATACTTTTCAATCATGGCGTTCCACAGCGGCTCCTTGTCGGCCATAACGATATTGAGAGACATCGGCAGCGGCGGCGCGACTTCGAGGTCGAAGAAGCGGGCAATCTTTGGCCACATCTCGTTCCAGCGAAACAGATCCCCATTGTTGATATTGAACGCCTGATTGGCGCAGCGCGGATCGGTCGCGGCCCATACGGTCGCTTTCGCCAGCAGACCTGCATCCGTCATTTCGATCAGCGTGTCGTATGCCCCCGGTTTTCCCGGGAAGCGAAGCGGCAGTCCAAGCTCTTTTGAGATCGCGGCGTAGACGGCAATGACCATGGCCAGGTTCATCGGGTTGCCGAGGGCAAATCCGCATACTACCGATGGCCGGATTGCCGACCATGTCCAATCTTTGCCGGCCTTCCGCTGCTCAAGGAAGTTCTGCTGATCGACATTGAACTCCGGCGGCATGTGGTTCGAATCCGACTCTCTTGCCGGCGTCTTGAACGGCCCGAGATGAGCGCCATATACTTTGTAACCTTGCATCAGGCTAACATGCTGCAGTCCACTTGCGACCGGCTCGACGGCATCCACCACATTGACCAGCATTGCAAGGTTCGGCGGCACAAGCTCAGCCTACGTCGGCCGATCCTGATATGCCGCGTAGAAGATATGGGTGACCTCTCGAAGATCGCTCAACCTCTCCCGGCAATCGTCCGGATCGAGCAAGTCTACCGAGATATATCGAACGCGGCCCTTTGCCTCTCCGCCACACCGCGACAGGCCGATGATATCCCAGTCACCAAGTGTTATGAGATGGTCGATGAGGTTGCCGCCGATCACCCCATTTGCGCCCACGACCAGCGCAACTTTGTTCCCCACATCCATGACGTTTCGCTTCCCCATTCTTGCAGACTTGTTATGGTCTCAGTATGGCAAAGCGGATAGAGCCAAAGCTTTCCTATTCGTGCGAGATATTAGTCTGATCGTGCGTAATAAAATCATCGCGAAGCGATACCTCCAGGAACCCACGCAGGTGGGTTTATCACCAACGGTGATAAACCTAGCCGCGGTTTTAACCGCCGGGAGCATAGGAACCCACTTAGTCAGGCGTACGCACCCTCACATACGTGTGCAAGGTGGGTTTATGCCGAAGGCATTCTGCCCCTAGCCGCGGTTTCAACCGCCGGGGGAGAGGCTGGCACGTGTGAGACGCTTCTGTCCGATACCCGCATCGCCCGCGCATAAGCCGCGGGCGTCGTCCCGATGATCCTCTTGAAGTGCCGGTTTAGCAGACTCTGACTGCCGAAGCCGACTTCGTATGCCGCCTGAGATGCCGTAGCCTCTTCGTTCAGTAAAAGCTGCTTCGCTGCCTCGACGCGCCTTGCGACGACATACTGGTGTAGTGTGGAACCCGTTGCGGCTTTGAAGCGGCGGGCAAGATGGAACGGGCTGATTGCGGCGATCTGCGCCAGAGATTCGAGTGTGAGGTCATGATCGAGATGTTCTTCAATGAAATGCTGCAGCTGATCCAGAGACGCAGATGATAGGGGACGAACCGCTGTTTCGTCAGCGCTTGCCGCTGATCCGTAGCTGCGAATGAGGTGGGCCGTCAGCGCATTTCGCAGCGATTCGACATACAATGTATCGGCTGCGTCATTGGGGGAAGCATCGCGGCGGGCTTCGTCAAGGAGAAGCGTCGCAATACGGACCACTTTATCGTCTTCGCTCAGGAAGCTGGAACGCAGAGATATCGGCGGAGTAATAGTTTTGCTCCCGAACGATTCCTGCGCCATGGCCGTGACATGATCGTGCTTTAGCCAGAAGTGCGCCGCATGGCATCGTGATTGCCAGTGGCGCGAATCGCCTTCCATTGCGGGAGTGATCGTAACGGCGTTTTCGGAGTGCAGCGCATCGGAAGACTGGCCGGCGCGTTCCTGATGCAGGAGAACTGCCGGGCCGAGATGCAGCGTCACCAGATGGTGGTCAAGAGGCGGAACGGTGCGCGCTCCTGGCGCATAGGCAATCTCCTCGACAGCCAGGTTCGGCCAGTAGGCGCGGTGGCTGACATGGGCCATATCCGGATCGCGGCGAAAAACCATCTCTAGGTCGGCGGGAATCTGCGGCATTGGCGTGTTCCTGATTCTGTGATTTCAGCGGCGGAGATCTCTCTTCTGCGTCAACGCGTTAATGGGGTGCCGAGTTCCTTGCGACTCTACTTCGCTGCCCATTCACGAACCGTAATCGCCGACGAATTCGTTGTATGGAGTGGATCTTCAAGCGCAATGGCGTTTGCCTCTTCCAGCGTTTCTGCCAGCAGCACATAAGCCCCGCCGGTTTTATCGGTGAATGCGCCGGAGAGCTCAAGCTGTCCCTTCGCGCGGAGTGTGTCGAGGAACGCGAAGTGATCGGTGACGGCCGCTAGCTGGAAGCTCGGCTTACGGGTTGTAATGATGAGGTATCTGTTCATAGATTTTGTTCCTGCCAGGTCGGAGCCCAAAACATCAGGTCATAGAAGTTTATAGCATTGCGCTTGTTCTGTTCCGTATGCATGTTGTTTTACCTTTTTTGCGCCACCTGATATAATGTTACCGTTTACATAGGCCTTCGTATGGCGTTTTCCGGGAACTTATCGCCGCTCGGATTACGTGATGGTTGATAGCCGGCAACGCCGCGAAGGCAGGTTTTATCGCGTGTTTGGCGAATATAAAATGAACATTGGGTAACTGTTGCGATCCAGGGCATACTACCCGCTCCGGGATCACATGAAGCCCAGCAGGAATATAATGGCAACAATCAAAGATGTGGCGCGCGCGTGCGATGTTTGCCCCGCGACTGTGTCCAACGTTCTCAATAATCGGCGAGCAGTCCACCCTCTCACACGGGAACGGGTTATGAAGGCGGCGCAGGAGTTGAACTATCATCCCAGCGCCATCGGCCGCGGCCTTGTGCACAGGCGCATGAATACGGTGGGAGTCGTGTTCATGCACTCGGATGCCAACTTCCACCTGAACGCCTATCTTGTGGCGATGCTGGAAGGCGTGCTTGCAGTCGCAGCCGCCAACAAGCAAAACACCACATTGTGCACCAGCTACACCTGGGCCACCGACGGCGACCTGGTGCCGACTATCTGTGACGGCCGTACCGACGGCGTTATCCTTATGACCCCGCCGCTCGACGACCATATCGGAACGGCTTTGCTCAAGTTGAATGTGCCGTTTGTGGTAGTTGGATCGACCATGGACGACCCCGGCGCATCGACTGTCGACGTAGACAACACCGATGCCGCGCGCCGCCTTGTGTCGTATTTGATCGATATCGGGCATCAGCGCGTCGCCCTTGTCCACTTCCGCAGCGAACTCTCTTTCAGCTTTGCCCAGGAGCGTATCGCGGGGTACCGGCAGGCGCTGAAGGAGCATAATATTCCTTCCACCGCAGAAGAGATCGTCAGCTATACCTCATTTGATGAGAAGCCGGCAGTTGGGTATACCTCGCTTCAACAAGAGTTGCAGGAACTCATGGATCGCCCCGCGGGCGAGCGTCCGACCGCGCTCTGCTGCATCCATGACCGGGCCGCCATCGCCGTCATTGAAGCGCTTGAGGGAATGGGCTACAGCGTGCCCGGGGATGTGTCCGTGACCGGCTTCGACGATATCGTCAACGTCAAGGGATTCAATCTCACCACAGTCCGGCAGCCGTTCCGCCGCATTGGCGAACGCGCCGTCGAGATCCTGCTGGACCAGATCGATGCCGTCACGGCCAAACAACCGCTGCCGGTTCCCCGCAGAGAGATCCTCCCCGCCGAACTGGTTCTCAGATCGACGACTGCTCCGCCGGGGTAGGCGTTCGCTCGTTAGGACCCCTCCTTGCGTCCTCCCCGAGGGGAAGGCGCGTTCGCCTTCTCGAAAGGTTTTATCTGCTTGGCAGTGTGCCAAGAACAGCAAGCCATTTGATGATGAGAACGCGCCCTCCCTTCGGGAGGGGATGGGGTGGGCTGACCGCGGGAGTGCCTTCGATTATTGGCGGACTCTTAATTCCGCCCTGGAACCACACCCGCCCTCGTATTGGTTATGCCAGAGGCAGATAACGATCACGCGCGCGGAGTGTCCATGTAGTTGCTCTCTGCAGGCCGGTTCGCCTGCCGGAAAGTGGCATGACATTGGAAATCCTGGCGATCTCCGGCAGTCTGCGCCGGTCATCCTCTAATACGACACTCCTCAGGGCGGCGGCGCTGCTTGCGCCTGAGGGAGTGGATATTATCCTCTACGAAGGTCTTGGCGACCTCCCGGCTTTTAACCCCGATATCGAAGAGACGGACCTGCCGGCTGTTCGAGACTTTCAAGCCCGTTTGAAGAGTGCGAGCGCAGTCTTGATCTCAAGCCCCGAGTATGCCCACGGAGTGCCGGGATCACTCAAGAATGCCCTGGACTGGGTTGTCGGCAGCGGAGAACTGGTGGACAAGCCGGTTGCTCTGCTGAACGCGTCACCATACTCCAAGTTCGCAGTCGTATCTCTCAATGAGACGCTCACAGTTATGTCGGCTAAGCTCATTTCGGATGCGTCCGTGACACTGTCCCTGGCCGGCAAGAAGCTCGATGAATCCGGGATAGCCGAACATCCGGAAATCGCGCCGCAGCTAAAATCCGCACTCGCCACGCTTGTCTCTGCTTCTCTCTCTAACGATACTCAAAATTAACTCTGTTATACATACTTGACAGGATGTTCCCATTGCTGTATACTACAGATGTTCTGCAGTAATCATACTTACGTATGAAATCACGAAGTCTGTAGTATACACAAGCCCGATCCTATCTCCGGCTTGCATCTTTTACTCCTCAGGAGGGGATATAATGCAATCTTCAAGTCGCCGCAAAACGTTTCAAGGATTTACGCTTATTGAATTACTGGTTGTTATCGCTATAATTGCGATTCTTGCTGCAATTCTCTTTCCTGTCTTTGCGAAAGTCCGTGAGAAAGCTCGTCAGACAAGCTGCGCCAGCAATGAGAAACAGCTGGGTATGGCCATACTGCAATATGTCCAGGATGCCGATGAAACATATCCTCTGGGCAATCAAGCGCCCGACGAATGGGCGAACGGCTGGCCGCTCACGGTTGCCCCCTATATTAAAAGTCTCGCCGTGTTTCGCTGTCCCGACGATTCCACCGACAAAATGAAAGCCGGAGAAGAATGGCGCGGGTATGGGATCTCGTATGCCAGCAACGGTATCATCCGGCCTGTCGTGGGCACCACGACCAACGAATGGACGATGGCGGGTGTCATCGGCGCGGGCGGTGAAACCTGGGTCCACGACAATCTGTGCTCGCTGGCAAGCATCACACAGCCGGCTGCAACGATCATGCTCGCCGAGAAGCACAATGACGATTCGCAGAAAGCCGGCGGGGCAGGCACCGGCAATATCTATGCGCGATCCTTTATCTTTACAGGCGTGCCGTGGTGGGATGGCGAAGCTCCCGGCGAGATGCCGGACGGCACCCGATCCGCAACTGCGGTCTACCCGAATGGACCGAACGGAGCCGTATCCGCCAAGCACACTGATCTCGCGAACTTCCTCTTCTGCGATGGTCACGTGAAGTCGATGCGTCCGTCGAGCACGAACCCCGACCCCATCAATCGCCCCCAAGACAACCTGTGGGAAGCCAAGCGCTGATGCCAGCCGTCCATCGGAGGAATGACCTTATGATGCGTTCGTTAAAGCCGGTCCTGCTTCTGGGAGGAGCTCTTGCCGTAATTATTTCGAGCGGCTGCAGCCAGAAAACCGAGCAAGGCTTCAGCCCGGAAGATAAGAAAAGGTTTGGATACGCAGGAATGCCCATGCCTCCGGAAGCCAAAAAACAGATCGAAGCTCAAAATTCGCGAGGCGGCTCACCTGCGCCGGTAACACGCTGATACATAGCCGGAAGAAGGATACAATCCTTCTTCCGGTATCGGCTGCGTCCGGGGCAATAATACGCGAAAGGGCATGCCTATCATCGATATTGAAAACTATTGCACTTATCGCAATCTATATTGCGCACATCTCTCATGAGCATGAAAGGTAAATATCTTATGCGGTACCTCAGAAACACAAAGATGTTGCTGTACGCCGGCATGTTCCTGTCCGGCCTGGCGTCGGGCGGGATTGCGCATGCCGATCCCAAGATCCCCATCGACCCATCGATGGTCATCAATGAAGTCGCTCAGGGCAACGCATCCGCCCTCGTCGACGAGCAGACTGCGGCCGGCGATCCCGCGGCTGGAACGGGCGGAGCCCCGGCAAACCCGTGGTTTCCCGGCTGGAACAGCTGGTACTATCCGGCCGGCGCCGTTATCGACCTTGGCGCAACCTACCACGTATCCTCGATCTACCTTTACGATACCAGCGGCAGCGGAAACGTCATCGTCGAGGGGGGAACGCCGTTTGCATGGACATCCCTCTTTACCGATCCGCAGACCGGATACAACCAGTGGAACGCTCACCCGGTCAGTATCAACACGCGCTACATCCATGTGATCCTGACATCGACAACCGTCCCGGCTGAGATCGTCGTTTACGGCACCCCTCAGGGCACGCCGGTCGGACCTCCGGCGGCTGTTGCTCCTGCCCCCACGCCTATGGATAAGTTCATCGGTGTGAACTGCCTCATCACCGATCCGCTCGGCCTCGTCGAAGCGGCCGGCACCGTTCGCGAGTATCACTCGTGGGACTGGGACGAAGGCAGCGGAGCGGGGCAAAACGCATTTTCTCGCGACGACAACGGGTGGGATTTCGATGCCTTCTACTCGAACCTGAACGGGCTTGGACTGTACGGCGCGCCGGTCCTGCAGGGATCGGTCTCGTGGCTCGCATCCGGCATCGCCTACGACGACAAACCGCTTGCCGTTGGTGCCGACCCCACGAACCCGGCATCCTACGCGGCCCATGCCGACCATATGTGGCAGATCGCGGCCCGCTACGGCAAAACCATAAAGTCGGATAGTCTGCTTAAGCTTAAGGCCGGCCAGCCGCGCAGCAGCGGGCTGGGCGTTCTGCCGTATGTGGAAAACTGGAACGAGCCGGACAAGGATTGGAAGGGACGCACCGGGTATTTTACGCCCTACGAGCTTGCTGCGATGACGAGCGCCGACTACGACGGCAACCTCGGATCGATGGGAACCACAGTGGGTGTCAAGAACGCCGATCCCAACATGCAGATGTCGATGGCAGGACTTGCCAACGGCCTGAACATCGACTATATCAAGGCGATGGCCTGGTGGGCGCAGTGGCATCGCGGTGGAAGCATTCCGTTCGATGTCATCAACATGCACCACTACAGCACGGGCACGAACACCGGCATCAGCCCCGAGGCCGATAATCTCAAGGCGAAAATGGCGCTCCTGGTGGACTACCGCAATCGCTACATGCAGGGCAAACCGGTGTGGGTCTCTGAGTTCGGCTGGGACACCAACCCGAGTTCTCCCTTCCGCGCCCCTGCGAATAGCGCGTTTACCGCCGAGATGGTGCAGGCGCAGTGGCTTGTCCGCGGCTATCTCGCCCTCGCGGCAGCCGGTGTCGACGGCGCGGACATGTTTATGCTGCGAGACAGCAATGAGAACTCGGCGACGCAGTTCGATACATCGGGCCTAGTCCTCGACTCCGCCAATGGCCTGCAGCGCAAGGCTTCCTGGTACTTCGTCTCCACCCTGAAGAATCGATTCAAGGGTATGGTCTTCGATCAGGAGATCGCATCGGGAAATCCGAACGTCCTGGTGTACCGCTTCAAGAATACGGCCCAATCCATGGCGGGCTATGCCGTCTGGTGCCCCACGGCCAACGGCACAACAGTCGCCAACTATCAGCTGTCGCTGCAGCCGAGCGAAACGGCTGCGAAGCTCATCACGCTCACGAAGGGCGTCGCGGACGGCAACGAGGGCGCGTTAACCATCGCAAGCTCGAAAGTCTCCGTGAATGTCAGCGAAACGCCCGCGCTGGTTGTAACAAGCAGCGGTTCCACCGTTCCCAAACTTTACCGGTTGGATTCGAAGCTCACTCTGAACTCTGCGATGGTGACTAACGAATCCGGGCAGGGGAATGCATCGTTCCTCGTCGATGAGCAGACCACGGCGGGCGATCCGGCATTCGGCCCGGGCGGCGCTCCCTCCACGGTATGGTCGGCCACGACCTATCCCGCTAGCGCTTATATCGACCTGGGGCAGTCTTACGATATCTCCCAGATCTACCTCTATGATGTCGATCAGATCGGCAACATGACTATCTCTGCCGGAAGCCCCGGCAATTGGACGCCCCTGTTCGTAGATGCCGGGAACGGCTACATGTCCTGGAACGCCCATGCGACTCCGGTCTCCACCCGCTACCTGCGCTACACGCTTTCCAGCGCGACGGCGAGAGCTTCGGAGATCGTCGTTTACACCTACGGAGCAACAAGCGGACCTGCTCCCACGGCCACGCCCACATTCTCTCCGGCTGGCGGCACATACAGCACGACACAGACCGTAACGATCTCCGACGCTACTTCGGGCGCGAGCATCTTCTATACGACCGATGGCTCTACTCCGACCACGGCATCAACACACTACACTGCGCCGATTACGGTCAGCGCCAGTCAGACCATCAAGGCGATTGCAACGGCAGCCGGTCTTCCCAACAGCTATGTCGGGGCCGCCAGCTACACGATCGGCTCATTCCAGGCGGCAACGCCCACTTTCTCCCCTGCATCCGGCACATACAGCTCGGGGCAGCCGGTGACGATCTCCGATTCGACATCGGGTGCGACGATCTACTACACCACGAACGGCTCAACGCCGACCACATCGTCAGCACAGTACACTGCTCCGATTGTCGTCACATCCACCCAGACCATCAAGGCCATCGCGGCGGCGTCCGGGTTTAGCAACAGCGCCGTGGCATCGGCCACGTATACCATCAGCGCCAACGCTGTTCCTCCGCCGTGGAACGATATCGACATCGGTTCACCGGGAGTTGCAGGCTCGGCGGCCAGCACGGACGGAGTTGCATTCACGGTCAAAGGAGGCGGCTCGGACATCAACGGAAGCACTGACCAGTTCAACTTCTGCTACCAGCCGATGACCGGCGACGGCACGATTATCGCGCGCATCAACAGTGTCCAGAACACAAGCTGGGGAGCGTTCGGCGGAGTGATGATCCGTGAGAGCTTCAGCCCTACCAGCAACTTCGCGGATACGGATGTCAGCTACTCCAACGGACTGTACTTCCAGTCCCGCGTCCTTGGTCAGACCTGGTGCACCACATCGAACGCTTCCGGAAGCGCCCCATACTGGGTCAAATTGGTCCGAGTTGGCGGCAGCGTCACCGGATATATCGCTCCGGACAGCAGCGGCTCGGCCGGCACATGGACCCAGCTTGGCAGCCCGCAGACGCTCGCGACGGGCACCGTATATGCCGGACTCTGCGTCACGGCGCATGACAATACTCAGCTCTGCACCGCGGCATTTAGCAATGTGAGCGTAACAGGCTCCGGAACCTCACCCGCGGCAACGCCCACGTTCTCACCCGCAGGAGGCACGTATACATCGACGCAATCGGTAACGATCTCCGATTCGACATCCGGCGCAAGCATCTACTACACGGTGGACGGCTCAACGCCGACCACATCTTCGACACTGTATACAGCGCCGATTTCCGTCAGCGCGACCAAGACCATCAAGGCCATTGCAGCCAAGACGGGCTTCAGCAACAGCGCGGTGGCATCGGCCACGTACACGATAACTGCCACGCCTCAAGCGGCAACGCCCACATTCTCGCCGGCAGGTGGAACGTATACATCGACTCAGAATGTGACGCTCTCCGATACCACATCAGGGGCGTCAATCTATTACACGACCGACGGCACGACGCCAACAACTTCGTCGACGCTGTATACTGCGCCAATTTCGGTAAGCGCGACCAAGACGATCAAAGCCATCGCAACGGCCAGTGGCTATACAACGAGCGCCGTGGCAAGCGCAACCTACACGATCAGCGCTACGCCTCAGGCTGCAACGCCTACATTCTCGCCGGCAGGCGGGACGTATACCTCAACGCAGACCGTTACCATCTCGGACACGACCTCGGGTGCAAGCATCTACTACACGACTGACGGCTCGACCCCGACTGCGTCCTCGACACACTACACCGCGCCGATTACCGTCAGCGCGACCAAGACTGTAAAGGCGATCGCGGTCGCATCGGGATACACCAATAGCGCAGTAGCATCGGCGGCCTACACGATCACTGTGGCGGGCGGACTGCCGTCGCCGTGGACCGATATCGATATCGGTTCCCCGGGACAGGCCGGTTCGGCTACCAGCGCCGATGGATCTGCATTCACGATCAAAGGAGGCGGCGATAATATCTGGAACAGCAGCGATCAGTTTAACTTCTGCTACCAGCCGATTACAGGAGACAAAACGATCACGGCCCGCGTGACGAGCATTCAGAACACGAGCTGGGGGGCGGAAGCGGGAGTCATGATCCGCGAAAATCTCAGCGCCACCAGCAACTTCGCCGATATGGTTGTGACCTACTCCAATGGAATAGCCTTCCAGTATCGCATTCTGAACCAGACCTGGTGCGGCAATGCCATCGCATCCGGAGGCGTTTCCTACTGGGTCAGATTGGTCCGAGTTGGAGGCAATGTCACGGCATACTCCGCGCCGGACAGCGGTGGAACAGCAGGCACATGGACACAGATGGGAAGTCCACAACCGATCGCGACGGGAACCGTCTACTTCGGCCTCTGTGACACGGCCCACGACAACACACAGCTCTGCACTGCGACGATCGACCACGTTACCGTTAACTGATTGGCAGGGGAAAAGGCGACAAGCTCCCGGCGGTTGAAACCGCGGCTAGCCGAAGATCACCGTTGGTGACAAACCCACCTGCGTGGGTTCCTTGAGGTATCGCTGCGCGATGTATTTTATATCGTCGCGAAGCGACACAGACAGGAGTCCACGAAGGTGGACTTTCAACCGAAGGTTGTCCCAATGTAGCCGCGGTTTTAACCGCCGGGACGCGTGGACTTTCAACCGAAGGTTGTCCCAATGTAGCCGCGGTTTTAACCGCCGGGAGATTGGGCGACTCCTTATGATCCGTCATGGTTTCAACCGCTGGCAAGGCGGTGTTCACTCTTGGCCGGAACCCCAGTTGTGGGCAGTTTGCCCCCGAGCCAATTGCTTGACAACTCCCAAACATTTACTGTATACTACAGATGTGGCACGAAAGATAAATATGTATACAGCAGGCGCAAACGCCACCGCCGAAACCGGCGATGCGAGGTATCGGCAGATTGAAAGCAGTCTGCGCACCGAGATCGTCAAGGGGCGCTGGCCTGCCGGCGTTATGATGCCAAGCCGGCGCGAACTGGCAAAAGAGTACGGCGTTTCCCTCATTACGCTGGAACGCGCGATTGCCGGTTTGCTCAAGGATGGGGTGCTGCTCGCCCATGACCGGCGCGGCACATTTGTGGCCGATCCGCTGCCGGTACTGCTGGAAGCCACTCCTGCGCCGGATACTGCGGAGCCGGTAATCCCGGCAGCCGAGACGCCTCTCTTGCCCCAGATACTGCTTCCTCGAAAGAGGGGCGGCGTATCCACCGGCACGGTCGGCATTGTCGCCTCACTTTTCTCGGCAGATCAGAGCCACCTGGAGTTGAACAACTTCTGGGTCAGGCTGCTTGTCCACTCACTGGAGCAAGACCTCTCGCGCAATGAACACTCAACGCAATTCTTCAACCGGTTTCAAGGGATAGGCCGCCCACTCATACCGCTCAAAGACGCCGTGGATATGGTTCTTGCCAGCGGGGCCGATGCTGCCGCGATCATTGCTCTCGGGATGGATCCTGATGAGGTCGACAACAGCATTTCCTCGGTAGAACAGCATAAGATGGCTGTCGTATGTATAACATCGGGAGACCTGCGCCGCCCTGTTCCCTGTGTCACTTACGATAACCGCGGCGCCGGATACCGAGCGGCCGAGCATTTGCTGCGTGACGGCGGCCGTGACATCTTTTTCCTCGCCCCCTTTATGGCGCCCTGGGTCAAGGAGCGCCTTGAAGGTATCGAAGCCGCCGTGGCGCACGCGGGATTGCCCCCCGATGCCGTTCGGGTCTATCCGCATAAAACGGGACCGTGGGGAGTGGAAGAGGATCCCATGTTTCTTGGCTATGAGGCAGGCCGGAGGGCGTTCGACGCGGGTCTAAATCCGTCTCGTATCGTATGCGCCAACGATGGCGTCGCCTTCGGCTTTCTCAGGGCCGCATCCGAGCGAGGTTTGAAGTTCGGAGAGGATTTCGGTATCGTGAGCTTCGATGACCACCCGGAAGCCCGCAACATCGGACTGACATCGCTGAGGCCTCCCATGGAGGCGATGGGGCAGGCGGCCGCACGCCTGCTGCGATCGGCCCTGAACGACGACCTGACCAATACATCAGTGCGTCTGCGCTGGGACCTCCTTCCGCGTGACAGCACCCGCATGCAGCGCCCCACAATCGGTTTTACGCAGTCCGCCGCGGAACCCATGGACATCCTTTCCAGCGCCCCGTAACCCCAAAAAACGCTGTCGCAGACCTCCTATAAGATCGTCTGGAAGACATTTGGATTTACCAATTCCGTTTTTTGGCCTCATCCATTGACATCAAGAGAGCATTGTGCTATGTTAGAGATCAAACGGATTTCTGTTGGTTGGATTTGTAGCCGTTTTGGTGGTTTAACGTTACGGTTCGAAGGATGGATGGATGAGCGATACCAGCAATGTCGCAAGGCTTCCGGCTGCCGAGAGGCTTGCCGCAACTCTTTTAGGACGAATTGAAAGCGGACAGTATGCTCCCGGAGAGTGGCTGCCGACGGAACGTGAGCTGGCTGCTGAGTTCCGGGCAGATCGATCAACGATCAGAACAGCGCTTTCATCGCTTGCAGATCGGCAATTGATCGTGCGCGAAGCTGGGCGGCGGCCACGTGTGGCTGACCGGCCAGGCGATGTAGCAGGTGGTGAGGACAGTCAGGATGCCGGCATTTCCCTGCAAACCCTGGCAGTATTGTCACCTCAAACACCTCACTATCCCGCATCGTCGGCCATTCAGCGTGGCGCTCTTCAGGTGCTTATTTACAAAGAAGCGCCATATCGCCTCGTAGTTTTTGACAACATGGCAGAAACACGCGCGGAAACCATCCGCCGGGAACGTCATGCCCTCGAAGCGATCCAGAATGAGGGGATAAATGGGGTCGTGGTCTGGCACCAGGGAAGTGTCCATACGCTGCCCGACCTTCGCCGCCTGCAGGCCGCGGGTATCCCGATGGTTATGATCGACCGCCGTGATCCCTCATTCGCCTGCGACTTCGTGGGGATCGATAACTCCCTGGCTGCGCGTGAGGCTGTGACGCATCTACTGGATTTAGGCCATCGCCGCATTATGCACCTGACGATGGACGACCCCACCGTGACAGTCGCCGAGCGCGAGCAGGGGTATCGGGAGGCGATGATGTCGCGCGGCATCCGGCCGGAGCCCGACTGGTATGTCCGGATGTCCAACCAGACGCACCTGCAGCCTCCTGTGACTGCGGCTGTCGATCACTTCCTCGGCATGGCGGAGCCTCCGACTGCGATCTTTGTCATGAACGACATTCTGGCTCATGGCCTGATGGCCGAACTACAGCTGCGCGGCTGCAGTGTGCCCGATCAGATCAGCATTATGGGCTTCGACGATATGGACCGCAACGCCCCGCGGCCGTCGCCGCTGACCACGGTGCACCAGCCATTCGAACAGATGGGTGAAAAGGCGATTGAGCTATTATTAAATCGTTTGTCTGCGCCCGCCGAGCTCAGCAACACCTATTCGCACATACTGCTGCCGACCCGTCTGGTGATTCGCACATCCTGCAAACCTCTCAGTGCGTAGATGCCTTTACGCCAAAAGTAATTTGATCTACCGGCCCAAGGCCGGTAGATCAAGATAGGCGCCTTAAACGGCGAATAGTCATCTTTCAATTTGGTCGCTCAAGTACTCGAAGCGTTGCCGATCATCACTTCGTGATAGAGTTCCGTTGCGTCATCTGCTGGAAACATGCACTCGATACGTAGTTCCTGCGCGGCAACGTTCTGCGGGGTACCGACGGTTGTAACCATCGAAAAATAGCTGAGCACGTTGTCATCTTTGATAAAACTGAGAGGTATGACCGGCGTGTCATTCAGGCTTTTCGAGGTTTTCCATTCGTTTTTTACATCCGGATAGGCGAGCAGCGCGGCCAGCAATTCTTTGGTTGTTTCGTCGACGACACGCCCGACGGATTCGCGGTAGACGCGCTCGAACAAGCCTTTTGCCGCATGTTCCCAATTGACGATGAATGGGCGCATTCCTTCCGGATCGAACATGAGGCGCAGCATATTGCGCGGTCCCTTACGCGCAGCCGTATCGATAAAGCAATTGATGAATCTCGGCGCAGATTCGTTGGTCATGAGCACATTCCAGTAGCGGTCCATCACCATAGCCGGATAAGGATCATGCTGGCGCAACATACGCCGTAAAGCGCGCGTGACAATCTGCATCTCCGCCGAATCCCACTCGCCCTCGGAATAGATCGGAGCGTAGCCGGCCGCCAGCAGCAATGTGTTTCGATCGCGCAGGGGAATATCGAGCGCCTGAGCAATCTCCAATAATGTCTGACGGCCGGGAGCGCTGCGTCCGCTTTCAACAAAGCTGATGTGCCGCTGTGATACGCCTGTATCGATAGACAGGTCGAGCTGGCTTTTGCCGCGCATATTGCGCCAGTAGCGCAGCAGCGAGCCCAATTCATTCGGCGGCGTCTCTATTTGGGTGTTTAATGAGTTCATCAGGCCCTTCGCAGTACGGCGCGCCGGCCGCGCATAGGTCGTCGTGAGCTATGCGCGGCCGGTCCTATTATGCGGTAACCCAGGTCTGAGCCTGGAAGCGCTCATCGACCGGCGTCCCCGCAAGATTTGTCGTGGTGGCGGTCATCGTGGAGACGCCCACTCCTATGATGACTTCGAAGACCTGTTGACGGGAATATCCCGCCGAAGTGAACCGCTCGATATTCTCCTCTGCAAGATTCCCCCTCTTCTCGATCAGGGCTCTGCTGAGTTCCGAAAGCGCGGCATATTTCGGATGTCCTGGCAGCTTGCCGGCTCGGATAGCCTCTACATCGGCCTCCGCGACGCCATCCTCAAGGGCGAACGTGGAATGAGCCGCAACGGTCCATGGACACTTGAAGGCCACTGCGTTTGTAAGAAGCAGGATCTGCTTCTCCGCCTCATCGAAACTGCCGCTATGGAAACTGCCGAATGTGCCGGCAAACCCGTTGAGCAAAACCGGGCTTTCCGCCATCGTCGCCGCCACATTCGGCACGAACCCGAACCTTTGCTTAAGCCCCGTCAGCGTCTGCCTGGAACCTTCCGGAGCAGACTCGATTGTATGTACGGTAAACTTCTGCATTTCTTATTCCCTTCATCGAACATCATCTCACCGTGCCGCCCCTTCGCCGGCGCCAGCGAAGGAACAGTGCTGTTATGACACACCGAGACGCGGTGATTCAATTACTTTTCAGGTAATAAGAATGCTTACATGGTTGGAAATGGCAGCCAGGGCCAGCTGTTACTTTGCCGCGATTATATGCGGTGTCACCAGAACGAGCAACACCTTCGACGTCGCCGTGGCGTCCGCCGGAATAGCCTCCGCGCCCGCAAACGTCTCACCGTCACGCACAGTGCGCGTCGTGCTCAGCAACCTGGATGTACCGATCGTACTTCCCAATTTTACCGACACCGGCAGTGTTACCGTGCCATTCGAGTTTATCCGGGGAGTGACCTTGATATTCAGCGAATTGATTTCCGGCAGCGCCTTGACTAGGTTAGCTCCTGAAAATTCAATAGACGCCGGCACACCACTGAGAGTTGTTACTTTAGGCAAGAGATTTACGAGCCCGCGCGCCTTGAAGTCGGTTAACATGCGGCCAACCTGCGCCGATGACGCGGTGGCAATCGGATCATAGTTCGCCGCAAACGCCGCTCCGGCCGGAACAGGAGTACGCAGGTATGGAGAGAGTTCCTGGCGGCTTACAACGACAATCGACAACTCGGTAAAGACCTGTGTCGAACTGGATGCAAGGGCATTGACCGGTACAGTCTCAGCCATTATATGCGCGTTCTCAAGAGCGTTTCGGTGAGCGGCAGCCAGACCGCCGGCCCCTGCCAGGACGGCCAGCGTGATTGCGGCCGCAAGGGTTGCTGTGCGAAGTGTCATGGTGCGTAAGGTTCCTTGTACGATTGGCAGTATGGCCGCCCCGCGCGATAGGACGGCCGGAGAGGATGTTCCGAGTGAATGAGCCGGCTCCAGCGCCTGCCTGGAAATCTCTTGCGCAGAGAGCGCAGGGGACGCCTCGGCGGATCGCTTCAGCAAGAGCGCCGCCAGAATGGCGACGGTAACGGGAGCGCCTTTCGCCGCCAGACGGGACCGCAGCTTCTCCGTAGCCCGCTGTATCCGCATCTGAGCAGCCTTCGGCGAGATCCTGAGTTCCTGTCCTGCCTCTTCGATGCTCAGATCGCGGAAGTATCGAAGGAAGATGGCTTCGCGTTCCCGGCTGTTGAGCGCATCCAGGGCGTCGTTCAGTTCCGGGGAAACTCTGTCCCACGCCTCTGCTTCCTGATAGCCGATTTCCCGCGTCATCTCCTCAATCGCCTTTGTTTCCCGGCTAAGCCGCCTCCGTTCGCCCCGTACGGCGTTTCGGGCAGCGTAGCGCGTGACGGTAAAGAGCCAGCTTGACAACATGACCGAAGCAGAAAGTCGGTTCGCTTTCCGCGCGAGGATCATAAAGACGGCCAGGGTCACGTCCTCTGCCAGTGTGTCGTCTCCAACCTCTCGACGCGCCGTGGCATAGACCATCTTCATATGCCGCTCCACAAGCGCCGCCATGGCCGCTTCAGATCTCTCTGACGCAAATCGCCGTAGCAGCTCACAATCGTCCACCCCGGGATCTCCTCATATTAATAAATGTCCGCTCAGTGCATTCATACCACGAGCCTAAGAATAATTTTTCTGCGGGTAGTTATGCTAAACCTCATTAGCCTCCTGTTGTAGCACAGGAGGCTAATGAGACGGCCGGAGGTCTGTTGTTAGATATTTTAGAGGCAGTGCGGGGAAATATCGCAATGTTGAGCCTCATGGTTTCATTAAACCATGAGGCTCACGCTTGAACTCGATTTGGAAGTGGGAAGCGCTTTTGCGCTCTACTTCCCGGCTTTCAGCAAGTTGCCGTAGCCAATGATCACGGTTGAGCCGATCAACGCCAGGAGGCCGAGCCCCACCAGCAGCCGGGTGCGGCTGCCGGAGCCGGCCCACTCTTTGAGCGCGATGCCCCAGAGGGTGCTGAAGATCATTATGCTCGCCATATGCAGTGTCCAGCTGGAGAAACCGTATGAGCCCATCTTCGTCTGCCCCATGGTGTAGAAGAAGAACTGCAGGTACCAGATGATCCCGGCCATTGCGGAGAACAGGTAGTTTGTCGCGAGGGGAACTGCCGATGCTTGCGATGTTTGAGGAGCAAGCGTCGCGACCGAGCCCGCATTGCTGCCGTGTGAAGCAGACGCGGCATCGCCGCTATTCATGGTCCCGCGGGCCGTTCCTCCGAAGTACTCCGATCCCGAGCCGTTTCTGATATTCAGGAATACGCACCAGATAAAGTTCGTCGTGAAGCCGCCCGCCAGCGTCACAATCAAGACGGGAAGCCCTTGCCAGATATCGGCGCTGCCATGGGCGATCAGATGCGCCTTCGCCGCTTCTGTGATCTTGCTCCCGGCATCGAGGCCAAACGCCATGCAGGAGCTCATAATGCCGGAGAACGTGGCGATGAGCATGCCCTTGCGAAAGTCGAACTCCTTGACGGACGCCAGCTTCTGCTCCGTTGTAAGCTCACGTTCCTTGGACATTCCTGCCATGCCGCTGACTGCAATGCCCACCACACTCACGAGAACTCCAAGCAGGATAAACTTGCCCGGATGGCTTGCCGCGATCCCGGCGATCTCTCCATGGAAGATGGGCGGGATCAGAGTGCCGAAGATCGCGGTAAAGCCCAGGGCCACCGCCATTCCCAGGGCAATCCCCAGATATCGCATGGTCAGCCCGAAGGTAAGCCCTCCGATACCCCATAGCGCGCCAAACAGGTATGCCCAGAACAGAGTTTCTTTCGGAACGCCGCTCAGGATCTCTCCCAGATCCGGCACCAGCAGCGATGCGGCCATCCAGGGCATGATGATCCAGCTGAAGACGCCTCCGACGAGCCAGTAAGATTCCCATGACCATCGCTTCACCGCGCGGTAAGGAATGTAGAAACTGGCCGCGGCGAGGCCGCCGATCCAGTGTAGCAGCACCCCTAAAAATGGATTAGCCGTCATTGTCTTTCTCCAAAGTAATTGCCTGCCGGAGGCCAGAATAATAGAGGCAATAGCGAAATTGGAAGCGTCTGCTTGCCCTGGCGGTTGATTTGCCTGGCGGTTGAAACCGCGGCTAGAGAAAACAACTCCTTCGGAGCTAAACCCACCTTCGTGGGTTCCTGGAGGTATCGCTTCGCGATGATTTATTGAAATCGTCGCGAAGCGACACAGACAGGAGTGCACGAAGGTGGACTTTTCACCATAGGTGATCCCAATCTAGCCGCGGTTTTAACCGCCGGGAGTTCAGAAGTCCGCGAAGGCGGACTTTCCACCAAGGGTGGATGCGCTCTCTGGCCCGTGGTTTCAAACGCCAGGGCAAGGCAGACGCCTTTAGCTTCGCTATCGACACATCTGCCCTGCTGCAACCTCAATCCACCGTCACCGTCCGCGTATTATAAAGATAGACTGGTCCTAGCAGCCCGGAGTCCTGCAGAGGCGAGTCTTTGCCCCATAAGCGCCAGGTGGTGAATGTCTGCCGGCCCGTTGGGCTGGGCTCGTCCTTCTGCACCCACTGCGGCCATTCTTTCAATGTCCCATCGCCGTTGCGGGAGCTATCTTCCGGAAGATACTCGTCGCCGATCATGCGGTTGATCCACAGGTTGGTCACCTTTACGACGATCTCGTTCTTGCCGGACCGCAGAGCGCCCGTGACATCGACGCGATAGGGATATTTCCATAAGATCCCCATATCTTTCCCATTCACAAAGACCTGAGCGATTACGCGCACTTTGCCGAGGTCAAGTGTGACGCGGTTGTCTTTCGCGATCGTCTGCGCAGGCATGGTGAACGTCTTGGTGTAGGTTGCCGTCCCCGAGAAATACTTGACGTCGTCATCTTCGGATTTGCTCCACGACTGCAGGCCGGCAAAGGCGACATTCTTGCCGGAACCCGATTTGACGGGAAAGAGCGCATCCCATGAGCCGGTCAACTCTACCGGCGGCGGCGTGGGAGTAAGTGTGGCGCTGAGTGTTTGTCCTGATGCGGTCGTCAATGTGTACTTGCCAGGCTGAACGGCTTCCAGGATGCGATGGCCGCCTGCGCCGGTGTGGACCTCCGCAACGCGGCTTGTCAGGTAGGTTGCGCCATCATCGAACTGGAGCGTGTCCGGGTCCTGGCCGGAAAGCGTATTGCTCTTCTTGCCTATCGTATACTCCACGGTCAATGTCTTGACGATCCCAAATGCCGGGTCGTCGCCTTCCGCCATCTGCGCAACCTGGAACTCCGATGCGCCGCCGTCTACCAGCGCTTGGAGCTTGGCGCGGACATCGCGAGTTCGCGCTGCATCTCCGGGGACACCGTATGTCGCCGTCCTGATCGTGATGGCCGACTTGGGCGCTTCACTGCCGATCGGCTTGCCGTTCAAGGCAATGGAAACGACCGGATCCAGTCGGGACGCATTCGGGCGAAACACGATGAAGCGCGACTCCGACGGCTCGAAGTGCATTGGGATGCGGGTGACATCGCCTCTGTCGATATACGCTGCCGCTTGCTCGGTTTTCCCTGTTTCGGGAGACCAGATCTCCGGCTGTTTGCCATGGACACGGAAGACGCCGCTTCCGTTCAATGTGGACTTGCTCAAGTTGGCGACGAAATACACTTCGGCGCCGTCGCTCATCGAACGGTGGATGAACGATACACTTTTGCCAAGGCGTTGATCGGGAGCGAAGTCTGCGGGGAGGCGCGAATCCGATAGGAACTGTTCGGCGGTAATGCCCCAGATCACTGCGCCTTTTCCGTAGGCGTGCCGTCCCGTGGAAGGTCCGCCGGCGCCTCCCCACAGCTTGGCTGCAGTCGCTTCCACCTCGGCATCACACCCGGGGAAATCTGCAAGGCTGGGCGATTTCGAAGGGCGAGGCCCGATTACAGTAACCCCGGCCTGGACAAGGCTCGCCACCTTTGCGAGCAGGGCTGGAGTCATGGTTTCCGAATCCGGAAGCGCAAGGACACGGTAGCTCATGCCGTCAGGAAGGACGATGCGTCCGTTCTTGACCGACATCCGCTTCATAACGACATCGGCGCTGCAGCCGTCGGAGGCATACTTGCCCGTTCCCGCGGGCGGACTGTATCTTCTGGGAGCGCCTTCCGGTTGCAGATAGCAGATATCGGCTGCATAGTGGCCCTGGCGTAGCAGGGATTGGCAGCGGCTCAGATAGGCATGCCACGGCCCCGATTTTTCCCACCAGGTCTGTGTCCGTTCGTAGTGCTGCCCCCATGGTCCCATTGTCATGCCGGGCGCTTCATGCAGCCATGGCTGCATGGCGTAGCGATGGAAGACAAACCGGTTGATGCCCTGGCAGAACGCCCAGTCGCCGCGAAACTTGATGGTTCCCGGATCGGCCAGCCACTTCTCTTCGCCGCCTGCGGTAAAGGATTCCGCGCCCAAAATAGGCTTTCCGGAGACATGCGCCGCCGATGCCATCTCACTGACGCTGAATATACACGTGTTATTGGAGACCGGCCACCAGAACTCCGCCATCGGTTCGTCCGCGTTCTCCGCATACTGGATGTCGTCGGTCGGAGCGCCGTCATAGGCTTCCATCGAGAGGCGCAGGCCTTTGGCGCGAGCCAGCGTCCCGAGATGGCCTGCATAATTCTCCGAAACCAGGTCAGCCACTGTCCGGCGTATATCCCAGAGGAAGCGCTCGGAAACCTCGACGCTATCCACGACGCGTCCTGTGATAACCGGCATATAGGGCAGCGGATCGTAGCCGCGGAGACGCTGGAAATCGACGCGGAATGCCGGGGTCCAGTTTTGCGAGCCCACTTCCCAGCTATCGATGTGTGTCGAGATAAAAGACTTTCCGGCCAGCGGTCCCACATCCGAAGCCAGCTTGCCGATCAATCCTGAGAACGCCGCTTCCGTCGCGCGTTTGCTCAGCTTATCGGATTCAAGGCCCAGGCCGCCCGCCGGAGCGGGATGGTTTTCAACACCGGTGCTGGTGTGCCCGATCCGCAGGACCGTCCATTTTCCGTCCGGAGCGCTCCAGTTCAGGCGGCCGTTGACGAACTTGCTCGTCAGGTCGATAATCTCGCCTTTTGGGACGATCTGCTCGGCCGGAATTGCGGGATAGGATGCAGGCGCAGAGGGGAAGTCCTGACGGTCAAACGAAGCCTTGCCACGAATGTCCGGGATCGTGTAACCGGCTTGCGGGGTGGGGAAGGCGAGCACTGCAACATCTTCGTAGTAGTTTGAGACCTTCTCGGGCGCAGTCAACTCAACGCTGATTGCTCCGCCGCCGGGAACCGCGGTCTCGGTCCAGACGAGCTTCTGCATAGAGAGTTCCGGTGTGATCCATGGACCGCCGCTGCCGCACCAGCCGGCATCGTTGTTCATGTTGATCTCAAGCCCGAGCCGGTTCGCTTCCGAGCAGGCGAACTTGAACAGTTCGCGCCACTCCGTGCTCGCGAAAACGGCCGGGCCGGCCGGTGCGCCCTGATCGACTTCCATGATCAACACGCCGCCGATGCCGACACGCTTCATCGATTCAAGATCGGCGGTGATGCCCTGTTTTGTGATGTTGCCGTTGAGCCAGAACCAGTAAACCCATGGCCGGGCGCTCGCCGGCGGTGCCGTAAAACTTCGCGCCAGCGCATCAGGGGCGGCGGATGCCGGGGATGGGACGGACAGGACCGGGATAGCGGCGGCGGTTGCGGCCATAAAGGCTATTTGTTTTCGTCGTTTCATGTATTTCTCTGCGAAAATGCTTTCGTAAGTAAGCCTCGCTTAGGACCCACCCCATCCCCGTGGGTGCCCTCTGGGCGTGGAGGGCGCGTCCCGGTCTACATCGCGCTTCGCTTCTTGGCGTGTGGTCAAGAGGCAGAAGCTATATGCCAAGGCGAACGCGCCCTCCCTTCGGGAGGGAATAAGGGTGGGTCTTAAGCAAGCAAACGTGATCGGGATCCCGTAGGCTTCTGTTCTCCTCAACAAACCCTCACAACATCGACCTCGAGCAGTTCGCCCAGCTTTCCTATCTTATCTGCGATGTGTCCGATTCCGACCGCGCAGTGGTGGGCCGGCGCTTCCCGGTTCCAGTCCGTGACAAAGCGCCGTGCGCCGATGGGGAAGCGGTAGCGGCTGTTCGTGTTGCCGATTTGAAGGATTGGTCCGGGGACGGATTCCGCTTCGGCCACCAGCAGCTTAGCGCGTCCCTCGCGGGTCTGCACTACAGACAGCAAGGTGACCGGGCCGTGCTTAACGGACATCTCGACGGACAGGCCGCGGCCGACTTTGCCGTGGTAGACATCCAGCGGCCGGACTTTGGTCTTTCCTTCGGCGATTGCGATATGCCCGGGGCCGTCGTGGCCCATCAGTACGATATCGTCTTCGAAATCCATCGCATAGTATTCGGTGAATGATCCGCCTGCGCCGAAGCTGTCCATGATCTTCATCGCCAGCGCATTCTTGATCTCAAGTTCGCCGGCCACGGGGATACCACGAGCGGTGAGGAGCGAATTGCCAAGGATAATGGAACTGATGGCGTCCTCGTTGGCGTCGTTGCCGGTGCCCATGTAGTAGTAGGCAAGGGAGCCGAGATCATGATGCTCAGCCACCTTGTCGAGAGCGATCGACGTTCGAGCCGCACGGTGAAGCTCAGCATACGAGCAATCGGATTGGACATCGAAGGTCTCGCAGAAGTGATCGATTCTTGCCGCGATCTGTTCATCAGTTACGGCGCTTCTAAGCGATGCCAGTTCGTCCACTTCGACGATCTCGATATGCCCACCGAACGCGGCGCAGAGAGCGGTCATATCGGTATAGATATCCAGCATGCCGCCGTAGTAATGCCCCATCACACCCATGCGGTTATGCTCGATCACATGGGCGACACGCGCTGCATCCACCCATGCGTTGATCTCACGGCGGGACTCCGGATCGTTCTCCAGCATTCCGGTGATCTGGTGGAAGTCGATACCGCAGCGGCTGAATACGTTGGCGATTTCCGGCATCGGGCACGCGGAGCAGTGGGCGAGCCATTCGCCCGTCATGCAGGTGCGGTCGCCAAGCGCATTGAACGCGGTGTAGTCGATACGCGCCTCCGGCTGGAGGTTCAGCACGATCACAGGGACTTTGGCGCGGCGCACAACGGGAAGCACAGTGGAGGAGAGCGCATACGTTGTGACATGGAGGAATATGAGATCGACATCCTGACGCCGAAACTCATGTCCCGCCTCCAGCGCCTTCTCCGGCGAATCGATCAGCCCGAGATTCACGACCTCGACACCGTCGCGCTGAAGCATGTTTGCGACACGGCCGACATAACCCTCAAGCCTCTCCTTGAGGCCGGAGAATTGCGGCCAGTAGGTATCCAGGCCGATTCCGAATAATCCGATACGCACAGAACTCATAGATCGAGAATATCAGAAACAATGCGAATGTGGAATGGACGAAATGCTGCGCGCATATAGAAAGTGACACAGGGGAGGGGGGAATCGATAAGGGAGGGCAAAGCTCAGCTTTGCCCTCCTCGGTTGTGTTTAGAGAATGTAAAGGAAATCGTAGATCCTTTGCCCTGGCGATTGAAACCGCAACCGTAATCGCCAGGGCAATTTCCTTTTATGCTTGGCCGCATGCCAGGCGATTGCCTGATACTTGCTTCGTAGTGAAAATTGTTACTTTATACTGAACGTGACGGCGAACTGGCTGCTGCCGGTGCCCATCGCCATACCCTGATTTGCGCCGCAGTCCGCCACGGCGGGCGATCCCCACTGGTTGCAGTCTTCAGCCAGAGCTACGGAACCTCCGGAAACCTGCGAGCCTCGGAACCACTTTACATGCCCGTCGGCCATCATGAAATTGGAGCCGTCGGTATGCTGGCCGGTCAGTGCGGCGTATCCCGTAGCCGGCTTGGCGACATATGCCGAGCAGTCGAACCCGCCGATACATCCTGTCACCATATGGCCGCCCTGAGCGGGACCATTGGCAAACGGATAGACTTCGCCGCTGATGGTTGCGTTGGTGACGGCGGAAACGACGTTATTATTGCCAACTTCCCCGGGCTGATCGATCGGGCCGTAGATGCCGTTGACCTCGCACAGCAGGACGGTCTTGGACGGTGAGTTCAGGGATGCCAGCGCCTGACCGCTATGAGGGTCGCCGGGGTTGCTTCCATCGATCCTCAGGAAGTTGAGGTTTCCGGCATATGAGACGGGGTATAAGGTGACGCTGCCGTTCTTACCCTGTGGCGTTGGGTCATCCGGGCATTTGAAGACGGCCGTGCTCTTGACATAGGGATAGACATTGCCGGCCCAGCCCTGTCCTAAAAAACCTCGCGATCCGGTCGGATAGTTTTCGTCGTTGTCCTGCGTGTACTGCATAATTCCAAGGCTGATCTGCTTGAGGTTGGAGGCGCAGCTGATCTGGCGAGCCTTTTCGCGAACCTTGGCGAATACAGGGAAGAGAATTGCAGCGAGAATCGCTATTATAGCTATTACGACGAGTAATTCAATTAAAGTAAATCCACGAAGAGTGTTTGATTTGGCGTTTGAAGTAGGAATGGCATAATCGAATTTGGAATAATGCATGTCTTTCAAAATAGCTCTCCTGATGAAGTTCACTTGAAATGTTTCAAGTTAGCCAAGTATATCGCACATTGAACTGGATGTCAATAACCTCAATCCATTACAAATCCACGATTTTATCTATAATTTTGTATCGATGCGACAGATGGCCGGAGGATGGTCTCGCCAGGCAGCAGGATGCGCTGCGGCTTGGAGTGTGGATCATGGATTTTGCCGATGAGAAGGTTTACAGCCGCGAGAGTCAGCGCCTCGAAGGGCTGCCGGACAGAACTGAGCGGAGGATTGAGACGATCGACCCCGACATCGTCGAAACCGATCAGCGAGAAGTCCTCCGGAACTCTCAGCCCCCCACGTTTGATGACTTCCATCAACTCCATCGCCAGATAGTCCGAGAAGCAGAGTATCGCAGTCGGCCGACTCGCTTGCGGCAGATCCAGAATGCCTTCCATCCATGGAATGTAAGGAGACGGCCCGCTGGTCATGGGAGTGCTGATGAAGCGTTCCTCGAACGGAATATCCCGGGCGGCGAGAGCTTGCCGGAAACCCTCCAGGCGTTCGATCTGAGAACTCATGTCGCATGGGCCGCTGCAGTATGCGATGCGCGTGTGCCCAAGGTCGAGCAGCTTTTCCGTCGCGAGGCGGGCGCTCAGAGTGTTGTCCAAATCGCAGTAAGAGACATCGTCATGGCTGGTGTCGCCGAAGATCACGAAGGGAAATGCGCGTTTTTGCAGCGCCTCCACAAGGTGGTTGCCCGTGCTGGGCGCGACCACGATTAATCCTGCGCACTGGCCGTCGCAGTATGTCCGGATGCTCAGCATCGGGTCTTCATGGAAAAGGCGGGTGGCGAAAACGGTGGCATTATGCCCCAGGTTATCGCAGGCTTTCAGTAGACCTTCGACTGCCGCGCCGAAGTATTTGGCTGAGGCGGAATTGCCGGCTGCCTCGCCGGAATGATCGATCACCGCGCTCGTGATGCCCAGTGTCAGAGAATCCGGCAGCATATCGCGGCGGAGCGACTGTCGGGGACGATAATTGAGCTGCCGGATTGCCGCCAGGACGCGCTCTCGCTTATCGACCGACACCTTCTCTTGTTGATTGTTGATCACATAAGAGACGGAGCCTATCGAAACCCCGCTCAGCTGGGCGATGTCTTTGATCGTTGCCATGTTGACTGTTGCCTCGGCATTATTCAGCTTGTCGCGCCCATCGTTTCCTGACGGTAAAGCGCGCCGGCTGCGGACTGATCAGAGGGCGGGCCGTAAGCCTTCCCACCGCACCGTCCAGCCATGCGCGGGAGTCGGAAATCCCGGCGCGTGTCTCTTCGGGCCGTCCTTCCAGCCTGCCGCCATCATTGCTACCGCGAAGAGCAGGCCGCCGTTGCCGGGCAGGTACAGCGGCAGGATGTCCTGCTGATAATTGTGGCCGTTGGCGAGGTAGCGGTTCTTCTGCGTGTCCATAAAGAGCGCTTCGATGGCCTGATCGGGCCGTTCCAGACGAGCTGCGGTCATTGCCATCATCGGGAAATCCCAGCCCCAGGTGTCGTCTCGGGGCCACTTCTCCAGCACGAAGTCCAGCGTTTTCTGCATCGTTGCGTGATCGACCAGAGGGGTTTGCGGCACGACACCCAATGCGCCCAGCATCGTCGGGTGGCCGCTAAAGCCGGCATCACCCACTTCGATCTCCCGGTAGATGCCCTCGCGGACCGTCAGCGGCGCAAGGTTGTTTCGCACCCGATCCCACTGCGGGGAGCTAGCCATTCCCAGACGCTCGCGCCATTGCTGGGCGATGCCGAGCGCCCATGACCAGTGAGCGAGGTCGAAGGTGGGATTCTTCGACGTGCGCCGGTCCGGGAAGTTGTTTTCGTAAGGCGCGACGATCGGCGGCCCCAGTTCGTAACAACGGCGCGCCTCGTTCCACCAGGGAAAGGATGCCATAAACTCAGCGCTCTCCAGCACGATATCCTTGAAGAAGTCCAGTGTCTCCTGTGTCGGCCTTGCCTGATAGACCAGTTCGGCGAAGTGGACGGGGTGTGGCTGCTGCCAGGTCAGGAAGGGATTGATGCGGTTAGGACTCTCTCGCCCTTCCGGCCCGACCATCTTCGGCCAGCGCGCCCCCTTGCACCCGATGCGCCGGGCCGTCTCGCGGGCGACCGGCAGGATGCGGCGGTAGTAGTCGAGGCTCTGCAGCAGCATCTGCTCGCGTCCCCACAGTGGGAAGTGCGCCGCGTGCCACCAGTGCATCTCATGGTGGAACTTTCCGAACCAGCTGTTCTGGACAAGGCCGGTCTCCTGCGGGGGCAAGGAACCGGAGCTGTTGATGGCTGTCTGATACTGTGAGAGAACGATCCGCCGCTCAAGCTCCATCCAGCGGCTGTCCCGGCTCTCCGAGAGGTCGATCGCGCCGCCAGTGGACCAGAACTTCTGCCAGTATCGCCCGGCCTCCTTGCGGACCTGATCGAAGGAGGGCAGCTTCCCGTGCGAGTGGCTCGCGCCATCCGGCGAGAAGGCCATTACGAAACTGATCACCGTGTGCCCCGGAGCCTTCCAGAGATGCTCATGCGGCCCGTTCTCACTGTGATCGGCCTCGGGGGATATGGCAGCGCGGGCGTCGTATTTCGTCGTACTGTCGATCTGACGGGCAAAGTGGAACTCGCCGCCATCTTTGCTCATGGCCGTTGTATGCCCATCAGGATGGTTCCAGTCTCCCGGATGCAGCCAATCGGGGGGAGCGTAGGGGAAATGGACGCGTATGCCGAGCCGCCCATCGCCGATTAGGGGCGAGATGACGCGTACCGCCATCAGGTCTCGTGACGGATGCGCTACCGTCTCCACCAGGACGGACTGCCCGGCGATATTGAAATTGCTCGTCAGCAGGCCGTTCCAGAGATCGAGCTGCTGGTTGATGCCGGTCAGGTCTTCGATCTTTGCGTCCCGGTTTTCGACCTGCGGCAAGACGAGGGCGATCCGCCCGAGATCGAACTTGTGCGGGTTGCTGTTGAGCCACTGTGCCGCGGGAGCGCCGTCGCCAAATCCGCCTCCCTCTTCCGATCCGCTCGGATAGGGCGTGGGGCGGCCATGGCTGTCGTAGTCGTTGAAGGTGTCGGAGAGCTTGTAGTGGTGGTCGTCGGGAGTGGTATGCCATGCCCACTGCGCCATTGTCTGAACCAGTATCCCCCCGCCATGGAAGTCCGGGAACGTCTGCAGGCCGGTGATATCCGCCGTAACGGCGAACTCCCCATTGCCCACCGAGAGCGGTGTCAACGCATCCGGTTTCGTGAGCTTGATCTTGTGACGGCCGACGAGCGCCTTGCGATCTATCTTCCCACTCTTGCCGTCCGCAGTTTTAACATTGAAGGATTGCTCTATTCCCAGGAGCGTCGCAGCGCCGGCCATCTTTACAAACGTTCTCCGATTCAATGACTTCTTCCTCGATTTATAAGCGGATTGCGGATCGAAGCACAAAGGGGCTTAACAAAAACATGACTTGAAATGTTTCAAGTGTCGAAGTATATACGATTTTAGCGGGGCTGTCAATCGGCATGTGGGAAGTTAAGAATTGCAAGCGTTTGCTCGTTAGGACCCCTCCTCATGTCCTCCCCGAAGGGGAGGGGCGTTCGCCCTGACAATAGGCTCCGCGATCTTAGCGCATGGTTAAGAGGCCGGAGCCTTGCGAGATCGAGAACGCGCCCTCCCTTGTGGGAGCAGGTGTCCCTACCTGCTCGAAGGAGCGGATGGGGTGGGTCCTAACGTGGGAACGCCTCCAGGGATTAGGTATAAGGAGACGCTATCCCGCTTGACATCCGGTTTTGGCTGTGATACCTTAGGTTGAAATTTGGATTTGGTTTGGATTTAATCTGTGATACAAAGACTACTGTCTGCAAATTGCGCGCTTATCGCTCTGCTCCTGCCGCTTGCCTGCGCGGCAGCCCAGCCGTCGCCTCGAAGTGTCGTGGTTCCCATCTCCGACTCGAAATCCTATGAGGACGGCCGTCCAACGGCCTATTATCGGTTGCCGGCCGTCGATCAGGGGATCGTGCTGCGGCATGGGGATGGGCCGGGGCAGTGCGATTATCTGGGAGCGCGTGACATCTGGGTTTGGGAAAGTGGCGGCCTGTACTACATGCACTACGACGGCGCGGGGACAAAAGGCTGGCTGGCCTGTCTCGCGACCAGCAAAGATCTCGTTAACTGGACGAAGAAGGGGAGTGTGCTGGACTTCGGCGCGCCTGGTTCGCAGGATTCCGCTTCCGCGTCGTACGGAACGACTTACCAGGACGGCCGCAAGTGGCACATGTTTTACCTGGGAACGCCGAATGCGAGCAGTCCGCCGAACTTCATCCCGAGCTTTCCATACACGACCATGAAGGCCAGCGCCGAGTCGCCGGCCGGTCCGTGGACGAAGGAGCCCGGGATCATTCCATTTCTTCCCAAACCGGGAACCTACTATAACGTCACGGCAAGTCCCGGGCAGATCATCAAGCACAAGCGCGAATATCTCATGTTCTTCAGCGCCTCGATGAAGCGCACGATCGGCATTGCCCGCACGAAGAACCTGCAGGGAACCTGGACAATCGACCCCGCTCCGATCGTCCCGCCTGAGGAACAGGTCGAGAACACCTCTCTTTACTTCGAACCGAAATGCCGGACATGGTTTCTCTTCACCAACCACATTGGAGTAGAGCACGGTGAAGAGTATACCGATTCGGTATGGGTGTACTGGTCAAAGGACCTCGAACACTGGGACCCCGCCCATAAGGCGATCGTACTGGACGGCGCCAACTGCCCCTGGAGTCGCCGATGCATCGGCCTGCCGTCGGTGGTGAAAGTTGGCCGGCGGCTGGCGATCTTTTACGATGCGCCCGGCGGAGATTCGACAAGCCACATGAACCGCGATGTCGGTCTTGCATGGCTGAACCTCCCGCTTGAGCCGCCGGCCGAGAAGGGGTGAATTAGGAGCGGGCAGAGACAAGCTCTGCCCCTACATGATGAGAATCGAGTTCTTGCATTTAGTGCGGCAAACGTTTCCAGTACCACATGCATGTTGCCTAGACACACGATAAGCAGAACGATCGGGTCTTTCATCGAACGCCTCTTTCTCATAGTGTAGGGGCAGAGCTTGTCTCTGCCCGCTGGGCGCATTGTCTTTGCCTAGTATACGATTACTGAAAGCTTCTACGTGATCCTAATCTGGGGTTAGGGCACACTCTCCTCCGCATACTCCAGTGTCACCGGCCCCAGCAACCCCGATGGTTCCAGCGGCGAATCTGCATTGTATTCGCTGTAGGTGGTGTGGGACAGCCTTTGCGTCTCAGGTTTGCCGGCATCGCCGATCAAGCGATTGCTCCACAGATTGGCCACCGTTATCTCAAGCTGATTGCCGTTGGATTTGAGATACTCTGCCGGAATTGTAACGCGCCAGGGATCGCACCAGATGACTCCCAGATCGTGTCCGTTGAGCTTCACCGAAGCCAGGTTCTTCACCGTTCCCAGAGAGAGGGCATAAGTCCGATTGGCCAGGATGCGCGCCGGGCCGTCAAACGATGTGGTGTACACAGCTTTGCCGGAATAGTGCTTGATCCCATCTTCCGGGCGCTTGCTCCAATCATCGAGTGTTGTGAAAGTCATGCGGGCCGGTCCGCCCCATTTGGGATCGAATTGGACACTCCATGGATGATCGAGTGTGATGAGTGACCGATACTCGGGGAAGTTGACTGCCGTGCCATTACCCTTTCCAGCCGGCTTCCGGAATACGACAAAGCCGCTCTCATATGGAGCCAGATGAACGGGAAGAGTCGTAATGCCGTTCTTTACGGCGTAGTTCGGCAGGTCACGTGTTTCGGCCGTAACCGGGTTCCACCATTCCGGCTGCTGCCCCGCAACGCGGAACGCGCATGTGGAGTCGATTGGCGAATCGGTTGCATTCGAGATGAAGTAGACTTCGGCGCTGCCCACGCTGCGATGGATGTAGCGCATGGGAGCTGTCGACGAGAAGTCCGGCGACACCCCCATTCCGCTCAGCAGTTCTACCGTCTTAGAATACGTCTGGTAGAGCGGAGGCGTGAGAGCCGACAACGACCATGGCCCCATGCCGCTTGGCCCAAGATCCATCGCCGCGCTCCATGGCCCATCTTTGGACTGAGCTGCTTCCCATGTCTTATCGGTGTCGAAGGAGGCGCTTGCGCCGCCTGAGTAAGTCACTTTGAGAGAAGCGATCATTCCTGCCGGATTTGGACTGTTGTCTCCGTTCGCAGCCTCGACGTCCACCTCGTTCGCACCCGGCTTGAGATACTTTGTGATGTCGAAGGTCTGCGGGTTGTGGAAATTATCTCCTGTGCCCACTTCATATCCATTGACGCTCAGATCGAACGTGTTGTCGGCATCTACAACAGCCAGCGCCGACACGACTTTGCGGCCGGCGTCGATCTGAATGCTCTTGCGAAACCATCGTTTCCCGACCGGCGCGGATTGCGCGGGCTGGCCTTCGGCAAACCAGATCCATCGCGCTTGATCCAGGTTAGTCGAAGGCTGCAGAGTATCCAGCACGATACGTCCTGTTCCAAGTTTGTGCACAGGCGCATATGGCGCTGGCCCCCAGAGCTCCTTGACGAGCGTGCGCACTTCTTTATCGGATGCCGGATAATTTGTGAGACTGGGGGACTTCACAGGCGGAGCGCCCGTGACGGTCGCGCCGTCCTTAACGAGCTTTGTGATCTTGCGCAGCAGCGCGGGTGTCATCGAGTTCCACTGTGGGAGCACGAGCATTCGGTAGCTCATGCCGTCGGGAAGTACGATTCTGCCCCGGCGAACCTTAGCATGCTCGATCAGGTTTTCCGGAGAGCAGCCGTCGAAGTTGTAGCCGCGCCGGTCGGCAAGGCCGCCGTTTACCTGGAACGCCGTCGATGGCGGGGTAAAGACCTCCGGCGCTCCTTCCGGTGTTAGATAGAGGATGTCGGCGACCGGCAGGCCTTGCCGGAGCATCCAACTGCATCGGGTGGCATAGAGATGGAAGGCATTGACCATGTCCCACCAGGTTTGCGTCCGCTCCCAGTGCACACCATAGGGACCCATCGTCATACCCGGAAATGAGTTCACGTCGGGCTGGTGCTGATATCTGTGGATGACGAACTTGTTGATCCCGGCGCAGATGGCCCAGTCGAGCTGCTCTTTCATCGATCCCGGATACTGCTGCCAGTTTTCGTTGGAGCTAGCCGTGAACGATTCCGCCCCAATGACTTTCTTGCCGTTCGTATGCCCGATCGAGGTGGCTTCGATAACGCTGTAGCTCGAATCGATTCCCCACTTCTTTGACCAGAACTCGCCCATCGGCAAATCTGCGACGCTGCCCAGGTCGAGATCGGCCGACGGGTTCAAGTCGTATGGCTCAACGGAGAACGCCAGCCCATGCTTGTGGGCGTACTGCGCCATATATCGGCCATGGCTTTCGATAAGCAGGTCCGATGCCGCATGTCGCAGATCCCATAGAAAACGCTCTGAGATTTCGGGGCTGCCCACGACATAGCCGGACATCGCCGGCAGATAGGGCAGGGGATCATATCCGCAGCGCTTGATGAACTCCTGGCGGAACTGCTCAGACCAGTTCTGCGAGGAGACTTCCCAGCTGTCGAAGTGCAGCGTGGTCAGTCCTGTGCCGCCTGCATGGTAATCCGGAGCGATCTGGTTCAGCAGGACGTCTTCAAAAGATTGAAACTGCTTGTCGAGGGCGGCCGTGGTGAACTTATCGCTCTCAAACCCGAGGCCTGCCTGCGGCGCGGGCCGTGTCGTCTGCCCGGTGCTTGTGCGCCCAAACCGCATAACCGTCCAGTTACCGGCGGGCGCATCCCAATTGAGGTGTCCGTCAGGGCTCATCTTGCCGGTGAGGTCGACAATCTTTCCGGCCGGAATGCACTGGTCAGTGGGAACTGTCGCCCCGGTAATGGGAGAGGGTATACGCGGGGCCGCCCCGAAGGATGAGTACGAAGACCGGTAGTAGAGCGCCTTGTCGTCCACGCCGCCGATGCGGGCGTCGCCGGCGGGTGTCGGGAAGGCGATCACATACTCGTCTTTATAGTAATCCTTCCATTTCTTCTTCAGGCTCTCCGAGAGAGTGTCTTCGCCGAAGAACGGCCTGCGCGGCTGTGGCCGGGGCAGAGCGCCGTCGAAGTGAATGGGGCCGCTTACCTTCGTTTCGCTGGAGACGAGGTGCTGCATGGACAACTCCGGCGTGATCCATGGTCCGCCCGCGCCGCACCAGCCTGGGCCTGCGCCAAGAGCGATCTGGAGGCCGAGGCGTTTGGCTTCGGAGACGGCGTATACGAAATCGCTCTGCCACTGCGGCCCCATGAACTCGACAGGGCCGCGCGGTATGCCGATATCCACATCCAGAATGATCGCCCCGCCGATACCGGCCCGTTTCATCGCCTCCAGGTCCGCATGCATTCCCTCACGGCTCTGGTTGCCGTCCATAAAGTACCAGTACACCCATGGACGGGCATTATCGGGCGGCGAAACGAAGGGCGGCCGCATGTCAAAAGCGTGTGCGGCCGGCGAGGCGGGAAAGGCGGCGAACAGAGAGACCAGCGTCAGGGCGAGTCCCATAGCGCGCGGACGATGAAACGGCATCTTGTAATTCCTCCGATGACGGCAGGTTGAAGGTACCACAACCGGACCAGTGTTCTGAATGCAGGATTTGCCTTCGCGCATATATAAGTTGGCATATTGCGTGATGAGATCGCGCACGAGCTGATTTTATGAGCAAGCCTGACTATGCAGCCTATTTGCCTGTGGGAGACAGTGAGAGGATCTGGGGCGTGTCTATGCCGGCGTCGGGCTTCACGCGCGTCAAGCCGGGGATGCCTTATCCTCCCCTTCGCCATCCACTCGACCGGTTGTTTACATGGTCGACCGGGCGTGTGCTGAATGCGTACCAGATCGTCTATATCACGGCGGGAGCGGGCAGCTTCGAATCGCAGGCGGCCCCCAAGCGCATTTTTTCCATTGCGCCGGGCACGGTATTTCTGCTGTTTCCCGGCATATGGCATCGTTACTCTCCCGATCCGGCTGTCGGGTGGGTCGAATCATGGGTGGAATTGCGCGGCGATGCCGTCGATAGGTTGCGTCAGGAGGGAGTGATCAGTCCGGAGCGGCCGATCTACGAGATGGGGATGCAGCAGGATCTGATGGCTCTGTTTGAGCAATGCCATGAGATGGCGCGGGGCCGTCCGCCGGGATATCAGCCTGCTCTGGGGACGCTGGGACTGCAGATCATCGCGCAGCTTGGGGTAAGCGCCGCAGTAGAAAGCGAGGGACGGCCGCTTCTTCTTGCTGTCGAGCATGCGCAAGCGCAGCTTATCGCTGCAATCGATCAACCTATCTCTATGCAAAATCTGGCGCAGTCGCTGGGGGTGGGATACTCCGCCTTTCGGCGCGCATTTAAGGCTCATACAGGCGTTTCGCCCAAGCAGTTCCACCTGGATCTGCGCCTGAGAAAGGCAATGGAACTGCTGGGGCAAACAGATCTTCAGGTTCAAGAGATCGCCGAGATGCTCGGTTTCGATTCCGGCTTCCATCTTTCGGCTCTCATCAAGGGGCGCACCGGGTCACCGCCGTCCGCATGGCGGGCGAATTTCCCTAAAGGCTAGGCATTTGCAGATAGCGCCGGGATCAGTTCTTTGATAGCGGCACTAACCACCATAGCTGGACACCGGGATTGGAGAACTTATACACTTCGATGCGGTTGTCGTCTTTGGTTGTTCCGTCCTCTACTCCGAGAGTCACATCAGGAGCACTCACCGGCGACAGCCGGAATTGCTGTCCATCGCTGGAAGAAATCTTCCAGACCTGGTTTGGCGCGCCCACAAATGCCCAGATGCCGACGATGGGAACGCCATTTTTGTTATATCCGGGACCGAGTACAGTAAGAGCCGATTGCGGCGCATTCTTTGGCGATAGACGGTACATGCCTTTGCCTAAGGACACGATGTGCCAGATCTGATTAGGGCCGTCGTTCAATGGATGTAGTATCGTGTTCGTGCCGTCGGCCTCTTTGATTCCCTCAACATCCACACACTTCGAGGGAGCAAGGGTGGGGAATAGCCTGTAATCTCCTTCGGCGATCGTTTTTCCGTCGCGTGGAGATTTTTCATCGGCATCGGCGGGATTGGAAACCGGGTTCGATAGGACGTTGATGTAATCAAACAGAATTGCGCCTGCTTCTGCGCGGATCTCAACGACATGGTTCTTAGCCGTCAATCCGGTTATCTCGTAGGCTTTGTAGTTGTACTCAGGCTCCCTCAGGGCAACTGAAACGGTAACTTTTTCCTCACCGTCAATCAGCACCTTCACGCGCCCCATCTTTCGAAGCCGCCCATCGACAGGAGCAGAAGGAGCAGCCACACAGTAGACCTGACATCCGGTTCCGGTGAAAGTATATGCGCCTGAGGTTCCCAAACCGCCTGAGTGCCCTCCTCCGCCGGACATTTGAGGGTCGGAAATCTCCGACATACCCGACCATACCCATCCGGCCGCGTTGTCCTCAACCCTCTGACTCACGGCAGATCCCTGTGAAGGATGCGGTTGATCGGCTCCGAAGGCGCTTGGTAGGCAGATGGTTGTTACAATCAATCCTGTCGCCAATCCGGCCAAACTGCGTAGTATTGCAATCCTATCGCTTGAAACCACGGTTCTTTCTCCGATAATTTGATGTATATCAAGTGAATTGTAACATGTAAGTAACTCCCGTCTCAAGCTCGGGAGCTTTGCCACTCCTCGTTAGACGAGTGCGACAAGAGGGTGCCTTACACTTGCACCCCGTGCTTCGATGTTGAGTGCGGCATTCGCATCCGCGTTCACATCCAAGCCACATTGCAAACACAGGAACCCAGATTGGCTCTTTCGATTCGCTTTATCACAGTAGCCGCAAGCGCTGCAAGTACGGCTCGTGTTGCGAGCATCCACCGTCAATACGGGAATGCCCACGCGCGCCGCTTTGTAACGGATAAAGGTCGAAAGCTCCAGAAATGCCCAGTTCCCAAGTTGCCATCTCATCTCTCGACGGAAAGCCGAGCCTCGCTCTCGAATACCCGTGAGGTCTTCCAGAGCGATTGCCTTGCGAGAGGAAAGCGCCGTTTGAACGATTGCCTTGCTGATGGTGTGGTTCACCCACTTGGAGAAACGTGACGCCTTGCGGCTCACTTTTTTGAGAGTGCGTTTTGCCCGCTTCGATCCCTTCTTTTGAAGGTCGCAGCGATGTTTGCGAGAACGGCGTCGAACGTCCTTGACTGCATCGCCGCTATACTGGTTGCCTTCACTGTCGGTGGCGATTTGCACGATGCCCAGGTCAACACCCAGAACGCCGTCTGTCTCAATCAACGGTGGTTCAGGGATGCTGACCGTTGCCATCAAGTAGAAGTTGCCATTGACCAGGGTGAGGTCGCTCTCTCCCTTTCGGGATGCGAGCAGTTTGCGTTGATGCTCACCACAGACGAAAGGGATGGTCATACGTCCTTTGACGGTCCAGATGGAGACTTTATTTTTGTCCAGATACCAATTGAGGATGCGATCGTCAAAGGCAATGGCGCCTTTGGGTTGGAATGTGCGGATTGTTTCCTTGTCGAGTTTGTAGGCATCAGCGACTTTGCTGAGACACCGAATGACCATTTGTGCCGCTAAGCCTGAGGCCGCGCGTTGTGTGGCATAGAGAGCGTTGTGCAGAGGGTACTGTCCGAATGTTTGGTTGTTCCACGCCCACTTGCTGATTTGCTCGCAGGTCGCATTTGCCTGCTGGATGGTTTGGTGGAGTGCGTCTGCCTGCTCTGGTGTGACGAGGAGCTTGACTTGTGCGGTGAGTTTCAAGTTACCGTGATTATACCGAGAACGAAAGGATGTTCGCAAGGTTAAAATATCGGTTATAGGAATAACCGACGCCATTCCTCCCCTGGCTAAAGCCAAGGGGTTTCCTTGCGTGATTTACTATGAACCGCAGTGTTATTCGAGGTCGATCATCGTTGTCCGCCGCTGGGGCGCTCGGCATATTGACCATGTTGTGCGTATCCGGATGCCAGAACCAGCACAGCGCAAGCAGTGAGGCATCGTCCCAAAAGAGCCCGCCGGCAAATCCGCGGCAGGCGGTGCAGGATATCCAGGACAATCCGAATATGCCGCCTGCCGCTAAGGCCGCGGCCATCGCAGGACTTCAGTCCAATCATGGCGGACTGCCGCAGAACTCCAGCAAGTAGCGTGCCGTCGTATAAGATCGGCCGCCATCCAAAATTCCCGGCGATGATGGTATTTCGTAGAAGGAGTAATATAAATTATGATTTATTTACATTAATTGCAATTTAAATAAATGAATGGCGCTTGGGGAGCGGCCATCCGGCTGCAATCAATTCTATCGATTGCAGATCGATAACTAAACGGAGGAGTTTAACAATGAAGTGTATTAGAAGCGTGGAGCGATCACTATTCGTGGCATTCGTATTCGTGGTGCTGGCATTGGGCGGAACGATATCGGCACACGCGAGTTCCTGGGGAGCTGCCCAGACGGTGAACAACTGGAAATATATCAATGGCCGGTACACAACGAATAACGAATTGGAAACTTACGCTTCCAAGTGTGTCTGGTACGAAGGGTCGACGCTGGTCATCAAGTCCTATTTTGACGGGACCACATACTGGTCCGGTCGAGTCGAATCCGTAAATGCATATGGCTACGGATCATACAAGTTTACCGCCAACCTTACGTGGGGCAAAGGCCTGCTTCCGGCCGTCTGGGCCTGCTGCCTCAATCCGTGGCTGCCGGAAATCGACGCCGCCGAGATCCCATTCAATAATGGCCAGGTGTTTCAGACGTTCCACGATTGGCAGGACCACCAGACGCAGTGGAACAAGCCGGGAAATTATGCGGGCAGTTTTCACACATATGAGTTCGTATGGTTGCCCGATCGCATTGACTACTACATCGACGGAACGTTCACTGGAACCGCGTGGTATTCAATCAACAGTAACGTCGGAATGCACGTGATCGTCAACACCGCAATTGGCGGCAATTGGCCCGGCAATCCCGATTCGACTACGTGGAATACGCCCGATGGCGCCCGCTACACCAAATGCTCAGCCATTACCTATACGCCCTACTACCCGTAAGGCGTATAGATAGGCGCTATGACAATTCTTATTTTAGATATTTAAAGGATTGTGTTGCCAAGGGCCGTATCGTTCGGATCATGCCGAACGATACGGCCCTTGGCGGCACAATCATATTCAACGCGCGCATATTGCTGTTCTCAAGTCGTGATCGTATTATCTCTTCTTCACCGCCGGGTCCTGCCCGAAGGCGCATGACTCTCTTACGGGGCATTTGCTGCAAAATGGGGTGGTGGGGACGCAGATAGCGCGGCCGTGCTGCAGGAAGAGGCGGTTACTGCCGGCCCACAAGTCTTTGGGCATGACTTTCTCCAACGCTTTCTCCGTTTTATCGGGTGTCAACGTGTTGACCCAGCCGAGGCGGTTTGTGATACGGTGCATGTGTATGTCCACGCAGAGCGCTGCCTTCTCGAACGCGTAAATCAGGACACAGTTTGCCGTCTTGCGGCCGACTCCTGGTAGGTCAAGTAGGGCGTCGATGTTGTCGGGCACTTTGCCGTCGTATTTCTCGACAAGGATCTTCGCCAGCGCGATCATTCGAGGCGCTTTCGCTTCAGGATACTGAGATCCGTTCAGCAATGTGAGCAGCTCGGTTTCGTCGGCGTCAGCCAGCGAAGCTGCGTCGGGATAACGGGCAAAGACGCGATTGGATACCGCGGTGGTCTGCTCCTCGCGCGTTCGCTGAGAGATGATCGTGGCAATGAGAACCTGATAGGGATCGCCTAGTTCCACGGAGCCGCGGCCGTGATAGGTCGCCGCCAGCGTCGCCATGACATTGCGAACGGTTTCCTCATTCGTCGAAGATCGAGGCGCCACCGGGCGCGCTTGTGGCATCGTCGTGCTCATGATATGCTTTTACCCGTATTGGAGCAATCGCATCTCGTTTTGTGGAATGTAACCTGAGAGCAACCAGACATTTCGTCCAGTGGCTGGCGAACGGCAACTATTTGCCGTTCCTCTTGTCAAATTACAGTAAGATGTTAAACGAGCAATTTTATCAGGAGCGCCGTGCTCGCGCCCAGGCGATGCTTAACGAAGCCGAGAAGCTGAAGCGCCAGGGCAAACATAGGGAGGCGGGAATTGTCACGGCTGCGGCAATGGATATCGATCCGACTATCTTTCACTCGGGAGCGCCAAATGCGCCGGATTTTACAAGCCCCTTCACGCCACAGCCTTTTGATATCGTGCCTGGACTATTTGATCGAAAACGCCGTCAAAGGGATGCGCTCCCAAGATTGACGCTGATCGCTTCACTGTGTATCTTGTATGGACTGCGTGGAATCGGCCCTCCACTGTTTGCGTGGGCCTCTGCGGCATTCTCAAGCGCTGCGACTGCTCAGCTTCAGAATGCCTATGCGCAATCGTGGACTACGAGGAATGGATTCGGTCCCTCCTCAGCCGTATTTTTCGCGGGAGTATGTGCGCTTATCTGTATTGTTTCCATCGTACGAAAGTCTCGATAGCAGCGAGGCATTGCGACATCAGCTTTGTCATCCACAAAATATCGTCGTCACGAAGAATGCTCGTGCCGGTGGTGCAGGTCCGGATAGTGCGGATGTGAGTGTGTGAGCGGTTCGTGGACATGCTCATGGGTATGCGGCTCGGTGGGATCGATGCCCGGCGCGTGTTCATGCTGATGATGTTCGTCGTGCACGTGCCGGTGGCTGTGAACCATTCGTGTGTGACGGTGTTTATGCGAATGCCGTTCCGTCAGGTGCAGCCAGACGCCTGTTCCCATCAGCAACGCCGCGACGAAAAATAGCGGCCCGACAGGTTCATGCAGGAGGAGCAGCGAAACCGCCGCGCCCACGAACGGAGCGAGTGAGAAGTATGCGCCGGTTCTTGCCGTGCCGATATGGCGCAGCGCCAGCACGAAGCAGGCCAGGCTCAGGCCGTAGCCGATGAACCCGACAAGCAGACCCCCACCTGCCACATGCCAGGAGGGTAGTTTGGCGCCGAACAGGAAGGCCAGTCCCAGGTTGACACACCCTGCCACCATTCCTTTTATCGCAGCAATCTGGTAGGGATTGCCCGCCGAAACTTTCTGTGTCAGGTTGTTGTCGATACCCCAGCAGAGACACGCGCCGGCGATTGCCAGTGAGCCGACCGGCAAACTCAGACCGGCTGCGCCGTGCCAGGACAATACCAAACCGCCGGCGACGATCAGCGCCATGCCGAGCGCTATTCGCCTGTCGAAGTTCTCGTGGAAAGCGAACCAGGCCAGGAGAGCCGTGAAAACTCCTTCCAGGTTCAGAAGCAGCGAAGCTGTGGAAGCCGGCGTGTGTTTCAAGCCAATGAGCAGCAACACAGGTCCGATTATGCCGCCGAATAACACTGCTCCGGCCAGCCACGGCATGTCGGCTCGTTTCAGGCTCGCTTCGTCCGGAGTGCGGCGTGAAATGAAAAGGACGGTCAGTCCGATGCCGGAGCCGAGGTAAAGCAGGCCCGCCAGCAAGAGGGGCGTCACATTGCCGAGCAGCAGCTTGGCAAATGGCGTACTCAGGCCAAATAATACTGCAGCTACTATAGCTACGCCAACCCCGGCCGGTGTTCGCGGCTTTGGAGGCTCAATTGTTTCCATGACGCCATTCTACCCACCCGTATATTGACTCGGCAGTGCCGTAGCCGCCGCGGCAGGGCAACGGATACTCGACCAGCCGGAAGTGCAGCTAGAAATGAACGCGATACTCGTGACTGCCGCGAAGAGGCGGTTATCCGGCGATTCTCAGTAAGTACGGCTGTATTGGATTACAATCATTAAAAGCCGGGAATATCCACCAAACGTAACCCGGCGGTGTATTCATAAAAATCGACATGTTTGACAATCTCAGGATCCTCTTAGTAGACGACGATGCGGCAGATAGAGTGGCAGTTAACCAATCTTTGCAGCGACATGGCAGGAAGGCAAGTGTTCACGAAGCCGTGAGTTGCCGCGAGGCCACAGATGTCTTAGCGTCGGGCCGGTTCGATGGCGTTATCCTTGACTACGACCTCCCCGACGGTTCCGGCTTGAGCTGCCTCATCGCCATGAGGGAGGCCGGTGTTACCACGCCTATCGTACTCTTGACGCGCGATGGCGAGGAAGACCTCGCAGTGGATATGATCAAGGCTGGGGCAACGGACTATCTGCCGAAGAGCGATATTACATCCAGGCTCTTCGATCACTGTTTGCGCAGAGCGCTCCGGTTCCATGAAGCGCAAGAGCAGGTCAGACTGACACAGGAGGAGTTGCGACTCAGGGACAGGGCGATTGCAGCCGCCTCCAATGGTATCGTCATCTGCGATCCGCATCAACCTGACTGCCCGATAATCTATTGCAACCCTGCGTTTACGTCGATCACCGGTTACTCACGGAAAGAGGCGCTGGGCCGCAACTGCCGTTTCCTGCAGGGTGAAGACACGGATGATCAGTACGTCCAGGTAATGCGCGACTGCCTGCACGATGAGAAAGAATGCCAGGTTATCCTCAGGAATCACCGTAAGGACGGTAAGCCCTGGTGGAACGAATTGACGATCTCGCCCGTGCGCGACGCTTCGGGAGCGCTTACCCACTATGTGGGAGTAATGGCCAATATAACGGAGCGCCGTGACGCTGAGGACGCATTGAAGCAGAATGTTGCGCGGCAGCATGCTCTCGTGCGCGACCTTTTTGCCAGTGTCACAGGCGGCAAGCTAACCCTCTGCCACTCCGAAGAGGATCTTCCGCCGCCCCTGGCAAGGTTCATCGATCCCATTCTGCTTTCCGATAAGGGTGGTATTCGGGAACTGCGCCATCACGCCGCCAGAGCTTGCCGTAGCGTCGGCATTAACGACATTCGATGCGATGACCTGGAGACGGCCGTGGGAGAGGCGGCTATGAATGCCGTCGTCCATGCCTCGACAGGCATTGGTCATGTGTTCGCTGATGATTCCGGCACCGTACAGGTCCGTGTGGAAGATTCCGGCCGCGGAATTGCCGTAGCCGATCTGCCGAATGCGACCCTGCGGGCAGGATACAGCACTGCAGGCACGATGGGGCACGGCTTCAAGATGATCCTGAAAACCGTAGATCGCGTACATTTGCTGACGCGCGGCGCCGGCACAACCGTCGTGATCGAACAGGATCGCGACGCTCCTTCGCCGGGTTGGTAGTATATCTTAACTCCATTTATCTTATACTTCTTAGAATTCGGACTTACTATTGGGGCATTCGTCCGATGCTCTGATATAATAGGTGCATGGAAAAAGCACGAGAGCAAATGCGAAGTTCGCAAGAAGGGCTATGCTGCGCCGGGCATAGAGCATTTACTCTCATCGAGCTTCTCACGGTCATCGCTATTATCGCAGTGCTGGCAGCGATACTTTTTCCTGTATTTGGCCGGGTTAGAGAGAAAGCGCGCCAGACCAGCTGCATCTCCAACGAACGCCAGCTCGGATTCGCGTTGCTGCAGTACGCCGCAGATGCCGACGAAGCTCTTCCCAACGGTGTAACTCCCGACAGGCATTCCTGGTTCTGGGCCGGCGAAGGGTGGGCCGGACAGAGCATGCCATACCTTAAAAGCACGGCCGTTTTTGCCTGTCCCGACGATGATACAAAAGGCGCGTCACAGAACGATTTTGTCGTGTCGTATGCCTATAACTCGAATTTGATCAAAAACGATGATGGGCGTGTCGAATCTCCCATACCTGCTGCGCTATCGACAGCAAATCTCGAAACACCCACACGCACGGTGATCCTCTTCGAAGTTTCCGGGGTTACAGCCAATATTCGCGCCCTCGACGAAGGAATACTGTCGGGTACCACGGGGAGATACTTTTCGGCCTCATCGTGCGGCCTCGATGACCGCCTCTATGCTCACAAGACCAACGACACGGGCACGGATAACACCTATGCGACCGGATTGATGGGCGGGCGAAAAGCGTCATCCCCGTCCCAGTTCGATATTGGAACCGGGCGCCATTCCACCGGATCAAATTACTGGTTTGCCGACGGCCATGTTCGCTGGCTCCCCGGTCCGAAGGTCTCCTCAGGGATCGATGCTCCCGGCGAGACTTGCAATCAGGACAATATACCGGCCCTTCCCGGCTGCTCAATTTCAGGCGGCACCCAAACAGCTGCCGGCACAAACTCCGCCACATTTTCCGCCACATTCAGCACCCGATAAATTTTCCGAACCATACCAACTTTTTGCTGCCTCAATCCGAAACAGGGATTGATGAGCAGTGTGTTGACGCAACCGGCAGCGATATTGAGCGAAGATGCGACATTCTGGGACAGGCTGGGCATTGGTGGCCGCAGAGAGAAACGTTTGATCTCGGCCGCAGTCAACGGCGACCGGAATGCTTTTGATAGTCTCATGCGTGACTATCAGCAGGGGCTGCGCGGCTATTTGCACCGCCGGGTTGGCCCCCATGCTGTTGACGATGTTCTTCAAGACACCCTCCTGGCAGCCTGGTCGTCCATTGCCCGGTACAAATCCTCCTGGCGGTTTAAGGCATGGCTCTATGGGATCGCCACCCACAAATGCGCCGATTACTTCCGGTCTCGTGGAGCTCTCTCTGCTGAAACGACCCTGGAAGGCGTGGAAGAAACCGCCGTCGGTTCCTTTGAAGACCAGTCGGATACGCGGCACCGTATAAAGCAGGCCATTGACGCGCTGCCGGACGTCCAGCGAGACATCATAGAGCTTTACTATTACGGCGATCTGAACTTGAATGAGATTGCCGTGGCGACCGGCCGTAACCTCAATACCGTAAAATATCATTTTTATCGCGGTCATGAGGCTCTTGGACGGGACCTTACCGACGATGAACTGGACACCGCAGCCAGAAACCTGCGACGATAGGCAAACGACTAATGACCTGTGAAGATCGAGAAGTTCAACTCCTCCTATATGTACACAATGAACTCAGCCCGATCGAACGGCTAACGACAGCCCTGCACCTGGCATTTTGCTCGCGGTGCCGGGCACGAGTAAAGCGCGATTCCAATCTGTCGACCCTGGCTGCGTATACGATCATGTCGGGTTCGAGCGCCACGGCTTCGCGGCGTCATCCGATTGGCTCGGCAGGTCCTCGAACCTCCATCTACATTGCCGTGATCGTTGCCGGCATAGCCCTGTTCGTGGGAATCGCCGCGTACTACATTTCGGCGACGGCATCTCGCGTTCATAAACCCGTCACAATTCCCTGCAGCCCCGGATTGCCCAATAGTGACTGCCGATAGACGCAACCGTGCGTCTCAATAAATATTTCAAAAATGCTTATTGAGACGCAAACCTTTTTCTAGAAGTCTGCGAATTAGCATTTGTATCGCCCGCAAGATCAGCGCGATACAACTAGGAAATACTTAAAGGACAAATAAAATGAAACATGTTATTGCTACAACCGCTATTGTATTGTTCCTCGCTGGAACCACTACAGCGCTCCCTGTTTTCGCCTCAGGGAAACCGGCCTCGGGGGGCGGGGGTGGCGGAAACTCCAAGCCAACTACGACAACAACTCCTACATTGACAACTGTTTCATTTGCCGCGCCGTATTACACCACCGGGCCGACCGGCACATGCACCTTCGGATACACTTCCGATAATTCCTACAAGAGCCTGAACATCAGCGCCAGCGGTTTTAGCTATAAAGACGGAACGGAACTTCAGATTGAAGTGCATATGACCCGTCCTTCGCCGGTCACATACTATGGAACGGTCACAACAGTATCATCCGGCAAGGTCGTGGTTTACGGCGGATCGGCAAAGCTCTATATCTCAACGGATGTTGGGAATATCGTGCCGGATTTTCCAATCCCCACGGCAGGCACAACCACGCTGTATGTAAAGTCTCCCACCGGCGCATACATTCTCTGGGCGACCCTCAGCCAGAGCAAACAGAAGCACAGCGGAACCGGCGCATAGTTCGCCGTCATAAGTGCATATTCGCTCTATGCCTCGCCGGATTTTCCGGCGAGGCCATTTGTTTTTTCTGCGTATCTGCTAAACGCTGACCGTTTCCCTCTCAATCGGAGATTCAGGAGCCGAACTCTCAGAGAGATCGTCGAGCCCGGCGTTTTCAAGAACGGGAGTATCGCGCTCAAACCAGCCATATAGGACCGGCAGCACGACGAGCGTCAGCAGAGTTGCCGAAATGATGCCTCCGATTACGACTGTCGCCAGTGGCCTTTGAACCTCCGCGCCGATTCCCGTGTTGATCGCCATCGGGATGAACCCGAGCGCCGCCACAAGGGCCGTCATGAGGATCGGCCTCAGGCGTGTCGCCGCCCCTTCCCGAACTGCGGCTTCCAGCGGCATTCCCTGACGGCGCAGCGCGTTGATCGCCGAGACCATCACAACGCCGTTCAGAACCGCCACTCCCGATAGCGCGATGAAGCCGACACCGGCAGTGATGGAGAACGGCAATCCCCGCAGCCACAATGCCACAACCCCGCCCGTAACCGCCAGAGGCACGCCGGAGAAAATCAGCAGAGACTGCTTTACCGAACCGAACGATGAGAACAGCAGCACGAAGATCAATGCCAGCGCGATGGGGATTACGACGAATAGCCGGCTTTTGGCTCGCTGCAGGTTCTCGTACTGGCCGCCGTACTCCAGGTAATAACCTTCAGGCAGCTGAACCTGCTTCTGAATGGCCTCCTGCACGTGTGGGACGAATGTGCCCAGGTCCGCGCCACGCACGTTGAACTGAACGACTACACGGCGCTTGCCGCTGTCCCGGCTGATCTGCGCGGGCGCAGAAACCATTCGCAGGCTTGCCAGGCTTCCCAGTGAAACCGTGCCGCCGGCAGGCGTTGCGATCGGCAGGCTGCGCAGGCGGTCGACATCCGACCGGACGTCTTCAGGCAGCCGGACAACCATCTCGAATCGCTTGTCGCCTTCCGTAATCTGTCCTAACGGCTGCCCCGCAAGCGCCGTGCTCACCCAGTCCTGTACATCGGCCACATTCACGCCCACACGGGCGATCGCTTCACGGTCGATCGCAATTTGCAGTACGGGAACGTTATCGACCTGCTCGACGGATATGTCCTCCGCGCCAGGTATCTTCGATACGACCCTTGCGATATCGTCGGCTTTCTGCTTGAGAGTGTCGAGATCGTCTCCAAACACCTTGATGCCGACATCAGCCTTGACGCCCGCGATGAGTTCTGCAAAGCGGAGCTGAATAGGCTGCGAGAAACCATATCCTTGCCCGGGAACTTTTGTTTCGACATTGTGCTGGATCTCCTCGATCAACTTCTCTTTTGTCATTCCCGAGCGCCACTTCTCATGCGACTTGAGCATGATATAGCTGTCGGTCAGGCTCATCGGCATGGGATCTGTGGCCACTTCCGCCGTGCCGCTGCGCGAGAATACCGTTGTAACCTCCGGTGTCTGCCGGATCGCCCTCTCCATGGCCGTGACCAGTTTTGCGGTCTCCCCGACCCCCACAGTGCGCAGGCGAACCGGCTGGATGATCAGAGAACCCTCGTCAAGCTGCGGGATAAACTCAGAACCGAGGCGAGTGAACAGCACTGCTGTGGCCACCAGAACCACAACCGCGCCGGCTATGATCGGCAGGCGCGTGCGCAGAGCGAATTCCAGCACGGGAGTATACAGACGGCTGAAGGCGTCCATAATCGGATTGTGCTTCTCTCGCGTATCGCCTGAGAGGAACATGCTGCAAAGCGCGGGAACGAGCGTGAGAGTTAACAGCAGCGCTCCCAGCAGGGCGAATACCACCGTGTACGCCATGGGGTGGAACATCTTGCCTTCCGTGCCTTCAAGGGCGAGGATCGGCAGATAAACCACGGTGATGATCAGTACCGAGAACGTCACCGGAGTGGCGACTTCCGTGGAAGCTTTCCAGACGGTGCGGCGCACTTCTTCACGAGACAGCGTTCGGGCAAGACGCTCTCGCTCCTCTGCCAGCCGCCGCACGATGTTCTCCACCATAAAGACGCCGCCGTCGACGATCAGGCCGAAATCGATCGCTCCCAGGCTCATCAAGTTGCCGGAGATACCGAACTTGTTCATTCCGGACGCGGCAAACAGCATGGATAGGGGAATGAGCGCAGCGACGATCAGCGCGGCCCGTATATTTCCCAGCAACAATAACAGCACAAGAATGATCAGCGCGCCGCCCTCAAACAGGCTCTTCTCAACTGTATGAACTGTCTGGTCTACCAGGTCGGAGCGGTTGTACACAGTGGCCAGCGTCACGCCTTCGGGAAGCTGTTTGCGGATCTCCTTGATGCGCGTATCGACGGCCTGAGACACGGCTCGGCCGTTGCCGCCTTTGAGCATGATGACAGTGCCGATTACCGCTTCTTTTCCGTCTTTTGTAGCGATCCCGGTGCGCTGCGGCGTGCCTATACCGATTTTTGCGACGTCCTTAAGATAGATCGGCACGCCGCTTTCGGCATCTACGACAATTTTGCCGATGTCATCCAGGGAGGTTACGATACCGACGCTGCGGATGGTGATCTGTTCACCCTTGCGCTCGATAAAGCCGCCGCCGGTATTGGCATTGTTCTTCTGGACGGCATCAATTACCTGACGGATCGTTACGCCGCGCGACCGCATTTGGTCGGGATCGACCTGCGCCTCATATTGCTTTTCCTGTCCTCCCTGGGCATTGATCTCTGCGACTCCCGCAACGGTTCGGAGCTGAGGCTTGATTGTCCAATCCTGCAGCGTCTTCAGGTCCATGGCGCTGCGGTTCGAACTTTCCAGTGAGTACATATAGATTTCACCGAGACCCGTCGCCACAGGGCCAAGTTCGGGAGCCTCTACACCTGCCGGAAGCTGTTCGCGAATGGACCCCAGGCGCTCATTGACGAGCTGGCGGTCGAAATAAATATCCGTATTGTCTGCGAATGTGATTACGACCTGTGACAGTCCATAGTTGCTCAAAGACCTTACAGTTTGTACGCCTGGCACTCCGCCGACAGCCGTTTCGATTGGAAATGTTACTAGCTTTTCCACTTCGGCCGGGGCCATGCCCGTAGCGTTCGTGTTTACGATCACCTGATTGGTGGTGATATCCGGCACGGCGTCCAGGTTGAGATTTCGTGCCGAGACGATGCCGATTCCGATCAGCGCGAGTACGCCAAGAACAACCAGGAACCGCTGTGTCAGGCTGAAGCTGAGGATTTTCTGGAGCATGTCTAGTCATCGTCTCCCTTCAGTTCATCCTTCTTGCTCTCGCTTTTCAAGATGAAAGCGCCGTCAACAACAATCCGCTCACCGGCCTTAAGTCCGCTCGTGACCACCGCATTATCATGCGTTGTCGCGCCAAGCTGCACTGCCCGCTTTTCAAATCCTCCGGATTTCTCGACGTATACAAAGCGGTCAGGTCCATCGTCGTCAATGGCGGATGAAGGCACGACAATGCCGCTTGTCGCATCGCCGACACCAAGAGAAGCGCTCGCAAACATCTCAGGACGCAAATGCCCATTCCGGTTTTCGACCAGCAGGCGCACGGGAAGCGCCCGTGTCTTTTCGTCGACGCGGCTTCCCAGGCTGTCTACCACACCCGAGAAGCGCTGATCCGGATAGGCGGATACCTTTACGGAAGCCCGCTGCCCCACACGGACTTTGCCGATTTGGTCCTCCGGAACATTGGCGTTTACCATAACGGAATTCAGGTTCTCGACCTGGAAGAGCGATGTGCTGCGCTCCACGGCTTCGCCGATCGTCGCCTGACGTTCCGTGATCACGCCGCTCATAGGCGCTTTCAGGATGATCAGCCCCGAGCTGCCCTCACCAGATCGGCCGCCTCCCAGGGCGGAAAGATTCGTCTGAGCCGTGGCTACGGCGATTTTCGCGGCCTGAAGCGCGGCGGCGGCGGACTGTGTCTGCCTGATCGCTGTGTCTGCTGCCGCGCTGGTGGAACGAACCTCCGCTTCGGAGGTCTGGATAGCCTGTTTGTCCAGCAGGCTGCCGGCGTGGATCGTCTGTTCGCGAGTGAGAGCTTGCTTTGAGAGCGAAACACGTGTCGTTGCCTGCTCGGCGCGCGCCCGGCTTTGTGTCATTGCCGCCTGGGCCTGTTCCATATCGACACGAGAGACAACACCCTGATTGAATAATCGCTCAGCCCTTTCGGCGGCGGATGTGAGTGTCTGCAGTTCCGATTGCGATTGAGCCAGATCGGCTTGAGCCTGCGATACCTCCGATTGCGCGGCGGCTAGCGGTCCCTGAGAGAACGCGCCTGCCTGCGCAAGCTGCCGCTGCCTGTTCAGGGTCGCTTCGGCGGCGGTCTGCCTGGCCTGTGCCTCGCGCGTCTGAGCTCGCGCAGTATTCAGCGCGGCATTTGCCTGAAGAACGGCGCTTTGAGCCTGACGGACTGCCGCATGCGCCTGGGCAATATCGATGCTGTCGAGGGCGGCTAACGGCTGTCCGGCCCGAACAGAATCTCCGAGGCTTGCGTAGATACGGACGACCTTGCCGGCCACCGGTGGCGTGATCTTCGCTGTTCGATTCGGGCTGGTTGTGACTGTGCCGGGAACACTGATATTGGTAGTGCTCGTTGATATACGCACAGTCTCAATCTTGATATCCGCGGCTTTAATGGCGGCAGTATCGAATTTGATAATCTGCGCATCACCACTCTTTTCGGGAGCCTGATCAGCCGGTGCGACCTGAACGGACACAGCCGGAGAATGGCTGCGAGATGTAAATGCGACTGCTCCAGCGGCTCCAAGCGCGAAGGCAGCCACAATAGATCCTGCTATTCTGGCGTTTGCAGAACGTACGACCGGTTGACGTGATGTTTCTTCTGTTGTGATGAAGGGCAAAATTGCCTCCTGATATTCCACGGACCGGGATCAGGACGGCAGCAGTAGGATGTGCGCTGATGATCCCGGCATTGACGATGCTTGGAAATATCAGGCGGCTGGGGGAGCGCGAAGGGAGGGATGGGAGATGGATGCCGGAAGACACGGCGGACCGCGCGCTTCAATACCGTATTCGACGACGGGCTGCGTCATGAACACTGGTGTAATGCCGATAGGGACTAGGATGTCTGAATTACTGAGAACAAATGCTCGATTGCCTGGAGGTGTATAAGGCGTATGAGAGGCGCGAAGGCTGAACTGGCAGTGGCAGGCCGACCCATGGCTTTTGCCTATCGACGCAGCATTATCGTGATCGCAGGAGCACACGGCGCTGCCGCCGGCCTGCTTGACCTGACAACAGCATTGCGACGCCGTCGAACTGCAAACCTTGCCTTCGCACATCCACGCAGCCGCGAAGGACGGTTTGATCATCCCGCAAAGAAGCAGGATGACAGCCAGTATTCGCAATGTGCGGCTTCGAATCATGTATCTGCGTTATTGTAACTGATATTTACGCCGTTTGAGACAGGTCTATTTATATAGGAGCGATTCTTCGTTTGCGACGACTCAATGAATGGACAAGACTGTCTGTCTTGAGACGTATTTTTCATGATTGTCGTCTAATTGCTTCTTTTGTGATTTTTTTTGTTGCCCAAGAGTTCTATTACGACAGAGTCTGCTTATTTGCTGGGTACTAATATTTATTGAATAGCGCAGTTAAGCTCTTAGAAGGTTGCAATTTGTTAATGTTGAGGTAAGGCCTTGGATCTCATTCATGCCAAGACGGACCCCATGCTGGATGAAGAGTCGGATTGTGATACGCATCTGTTCTCTGAACGCCGTCTTGGTAGCGCCGCCAGCACATATCAAACCATCGAAAATAGGATTGATGCCGCAGTAACTTTGGATGCCGCGGAATCCGAACAGAGATACCGAAGCCTCTTTGAAACGATGCTTCAAGGGGTGGTATATCAGGACGCCGCCGGCAGGATAACAGCCATAAATCCGGCGGCCGAGCGTATGCTGGGGGTGTCTGCGGTAAATGTTATTGGCAAGACTCGCAATGATTTGCCGTGGGAATTAGTGCATGAAGACGGCACGCCTTATTCTGTGGACGAATATCCTGGCGTGTGCGCTCTTCAGGGCAAGCTGCCGATAGTAGGACACGTCGTGCGGGTCCGCCCCAATCCCCAATCCGATATTCGATGGCTGTCTATTGACTGTATTCCGCAATATCGGGTGGGAGAAGAGACGCCATATCAACTCTATTCCATTTTTGTCGATATTACTGAGGAGAAGAAAGCGGCGCAGGCGCAAAGAAACGCAGAGCGCGAACTGCGTGAGCGCAAGCGCAATCTTCGCCTTGCCCTGGAGAGTGGAGGGCTTGGCTCCTACAAAATCGACTTCTCGACCTGGACGCTCGTGGAAGCGTCCGACATCTGCAAGGCTCATTTCGGGCGGCTTCCCGAAGAATCTTTCACGCTGAGCGATTTAGTCGACTCCATCATGAACGATGATAAGGATGGGGAGGCAAAGTGTGTCGATTGGGTGATTTCCGCTCAACGCGACTACATGGTCGAATTCCGAATCGCATGGCGGGACGGCAGCATCCATTGGTTGGCCGCCCATGGCGCTGTCACGGAAGGTGATCAGGGGCTGCCGACATGCCTGGTCGGCGTCATTCAGGACATCACCAGTCGCAAGAAAACGGAACAGGAGCAGCATGCGGCTCTTAAGGAAGCGCGTGACCGCGCCGAGCGCGACCCTCTTACTGGTCTCCTCAACCACCGCGCGCTGCACAAGAGGCTTCAGGATGAGGCGGCAAGGTGCCGGCGTGAAAATAGAATGCTGGCCGTGGCGATGCTCGACCTTGACAACTTCAAGTTTTTTAATGACGTGTATGGGCACGCTTCGGGCGATAACGTTCTTCGACAGGTCGCGGAGCGTCTGGAGGAATGCTGCCACCCCAATGACATCATAGGACGGTTTGGCGGGGATGAATTCTGTATTGTGGTCAGCGATATTGATGACGTCTCGGTCAAGTCCATCGAAGAGCGGATTCAGAGCGTAGTTGCGGGACTGGAATACAGGCCGGACGGCACTGAGTTTTCGATCCCGATTACGATATCCGTAGGCGTAGCGGTTCTGCCCCGGGGAAGCGTAGAGTGGCAGGACGTGGTTCATCGCGCGGATGACAGGCTGCGATTGCTGAAGTCGGGAGGAGGCAGTGAAGAGGAGCCTGAGAGCATCAAAACTGCGGCGGCAAATACCGTTGAAGGCTTCTCCATGCTCGATGCCCTGGTTGCTGCCGTGGACAATAAGGACCGTTACACACGCAGGCACTCCGAGGACGTATTGACATACAGCACCATGATTGCGGCTGAACTCGGACTGGACAGCGAGACGCAGCAGATCGTTGCGGTTGCTGCCCTGCTGCATGATGTGGGGAAAATCGGCGTGCCCGATGCCGTGTTGCGCAAGCCGGGCCGGCTTACGGAGAGCGAATATGCCGCGGTAAAACAGCATCCGGAGATGGGAGCGGTCATCGTGTCTGCTGTAGAGGGCCTGGAGTGCGTACTCGATGCCGTGCGCCATCACCATGAACGCTGGGATGGACAGGGGTATCCTCATGGTCTGGGCGGCGAAGATATCCCACAGCTAGCCCGTCTTATGGCCGTTGCGGACGCTTTTTCCGCGATGACTACGGATCGGCCATACCGGCGTGGGATGAGCATGGAGCGAGCTCGGTGTATCCTCATGGAAGGGGCAGGGCATCAATGGGACGCGCAATGTGTTGAAGCGTTTTTACGAGCCCTCGATAAAAGAGACGCTGTGGATATTCCTGCAAACAGCAATCCATATCAGGTAGAATGATGGTATCGTGAAGCGGCGCATTTACAACCTGATATGGCTATGGGCAGCTCTCTGCATCATGCTGCAGTCGGCGCTTCCTGTTGTGGCGCTTGCGCAGGTGAGCGTTCGCTGTATCGGAGTTCCTGTATCGGCTGCTCCCTGTATGACGGCCGTTATGCCCATCTCGGCAGCAAAGCCCATGCAGCGCGAGATGGCCGGGATGGCTTGCTGTCGCAATAAAGCGTCGCTCATGCAGGCATGTCATGCCGCTATGGCTGATAGCCACACCGTTCTTGCTTCCCGCAGCGGTGTAAACACGAGAGTATCTGCGCCCACCTGCATCCTCTCGATCAAACCTCTGACGTCGCCTGCGCCAGCCGGTAAAACATCCATTCACCGCTGGCTGCTTGATACAGTTCCCGCACTCGCGCCTCCTGCCTGCGATTACACAATTTCCTATCCTGCTGAAGTTGCTCAAGCAGCCGTTGATCGGTCTGCAATTCCGCTTTTCCCAGACCCAAATTCCGCCTCGCGCGGCCTTCGTGCGCCTCCTATCGGCTAACAACCTTCCAACCCTGCTTCGGTTCATGCCGCAGGCAGCTCTGATTCCTTGAACATTTACACAACGCTTTGCGCCGAATTCTGTTCGGCCATATAGTTCGCACGCCTGCGTTCACGGTCCGGCGGATTTATTCCCGTGACCGGGGCAGCTGTGTCGAGCCGGATGCCTGAGCGCATCCACATAACTGAAGGAGAAAAAACTTGAAGAAGACATTTGCCCTGGCCGCGCTGTGCGTGGTCCTGATGCCGCACGCCTCGTTTGCCGCCGCCAAGACGGCGGTGAAGGCTGCGCCCACGAAGTACGAATGCGTGAAATGCCACATGATCTACAGCGCAGCCGACGCCAAAAAGAACCACATGAAGGATCCGATGGACGGCGGCAAGCTTGTGCCGGTCAAGGCCGCGAAGAAAGCGGCTCCCATGGGCGGCATGAAGATGTAGCCGATAGGCTACAGAGGAGGCCCCCCTAACCCCCATCCTGGGGCGTCAGATTTGGGTCACGCAATCGGAAATTGGGGGGCGCAGGCTCCCCTCCCCAGCCCTCCCCGAAGGAGAGGGAGGCAGATTTAGGAGACTTATTCGAATGCGTTTCCTGAATCCGAAAGCCCCTCTCCTTCGGGAAGGGGTTGGGGAGGGGAGCCCTCCGAATTGTTAGCATAAAGGCCATGAGAGTGCCTGATTATGAGAAATACAAAGAATGCGATTGCGGTCATTAGCGTCGGGCTGGTGGCTGCGCTTACGATGTGGAGCGTGCGGCGTTTCCATAAACCCGGCCAGCTTGACGTCATCTCCGCGCAGGCCATGGATATGTCCCAGATGCGTCCGCCTATAGGCGCTTCGCCTGTGGCATTGGCGGCGGTGCGCCCCGGCGCGCTCGGCGATACCGTGACCTACACGGGAACGGCGCTGCCGTACAATGAACAGGACATATCGCCGCGCATTGCGGGCACGATCATGTCTATGCCGCTGTACCCCGGGAGTAAGGTGAGAGCCGGCGAGCTTGTGGCGCAGCTGGATTCGGCGGAAGTCGCCGCAAGAACGCAGCAGGCCGTCCAGGAAGCGCGGGAAGCGAATATCAATACTGTGGTGGCGCATCAGACCCATCACCTGCACCACACCGCGGCGATGGATCAGGCGAATGCCCAATTGGCAGCCGCATCTCAAGGCGTTGCCGATGCCCAGGCGGAAGCGCAGGCGAGCCAGGACGCTATTGGGGATGCCGACGCAGGAGTCGTAAGCGCACAGGCCGGCGCGGACTACTGGACGGCCCAGATTGCTCGTGAGAAACAGCTTACCGATGCCGGGGCAGAGTCACAGCAAGCGTATCAGGATGCGCTGTCGAAGGCGCGAACCGCCGATGCCGCCGTAACTCAGGCGAAGGCAAAGGCGCTTCAAGCCCGATCCCTGGCGCGGGCGTCGCAGGCAAGAGTGCAGACGGCAAAGCGCAATGTCGAGGCGTCGCAGGCTGCGCAGCGAATGGCGTGGGCGGACCTGACGATCGCTAAGGGGCAGGCCGAACAGGCCGGTGCGGCATCCTCGGCAGCTGAAGCGGCCGTCAAGCAGGCGTCCGTAGTTGAGGGCTATACGCGAATTGCGGCCCCTATCAGTGGCATCGTTACCGCTCGGCCCGTCGCGCCCGGCACGCTCGTTCAGCCCGGCACGGTGCTCCTCAAGATCGCCCAGATCGACCGGGTGCGCATACAGGCGAATGTCGCGGTATCCGACCTTGGCGGCATTCACCCCGGCAGCCCCATTCAAGTTGAAATGCAGGATGGCGGCAAGCCGTTTTCCGCGCAGGTGACTTCCGTGTTTCCGTCGGCGAATGCCGAAACCCGGACGGCGGTTGTCGAAGCGGTTGTGCCTAACCCCGCTCAACGGCTCATGCCCGGAGCTTTCGTCACCATGCGAATCTCCAAACCTGCATCCCAGGACAAACTCCTTGTGCCGGCCTCGGCGATCCTGTCGCAAGGCGGTGAATCTTTTGTGTGGACCGCAAAAAACGCGGGCAGCACGCAGATTATGTATGAGTGCACAGTGTGCCATATGCGCTATTCGGCAGCGCAAGCGGCCAAAAATCACTACCGCGACCCGATGGACGGCGGCAAGCTGATCCCTGTGAAGGCGAATGATGCAGCGGCGTTCGAAGGTGTTTCGGCACACAAAGTCATGGTTACGGCAGGCGCCAGCGACGGCAAACTGACGGAAGTTACAGCGGACGATCTCACGGCCGGCAGCAAGGTCGTCGCTCAGGGATCGGCATCACTGGTCGAAGGCGCGCGCCTTGTGACGGTGGAGTGGGGGACAAATGGGCCGAAATCCCTGCCCGATGCCGCCGGAGCGAACGTGGGTCAGACTGTATACCGCTGCGAGAAGTGCGGAATGGCATACTCCGAAGCCGATGCGAAAAAGAATAACTTCATCGACCCGATGGACGGCGGCAAGCTCATTCCCATGAAAGAGGCCGGCCGATGAATACGAAGGTTAACGAGCAAATTGCCGGTGAAGAAGAACATGCGGCGCGAGGCTTCAATGTCTCCGCATGGAGTATTCGGCATCCATGGGTGATCGTCTCGTTCTATGTGGCCGTGGTCGTACTGGCTCTGGCGGCGATCTTCGGCGGCGTCATGCCTCGCCGGATGATGCCGTATGTCGAAAGCCCCATGGTCGGGATCGTCACCATGATGCCGGGGCTGTCGGCGCAGGAGATGGAATCTTATATCTCCAAGCCGATTGAAGAGCGCATGACGGACATCCGGGGGGCGCGCTACATACGCTCGACTTCGCAGGACGGCCTGAGCGTTGTATCGCTTGAGTTTCCCTACGGGACCAACATGCAGAAGGCGACCACGGATGTGCAGTCGCTCATGAACGCGGTGCAGGCCGACCTGCCACAGACAGGAGCAAACCTGAAGCCGTCGTGGGTGCTGCCTATCGACCCGCTCAACATTCCCATCCTGGCCGTGAGCGTGACCGGCGACGCCGATAAAGGCTGGACACCCGTTGCGCTGCGCCAGTTTGCGGAAAACGAAGGCGTGCGCGCCATCAAGCAGGCTGCGGACGTGCAGTCGGTCGAGGTCTATGGCGGCCAGAAGCGGCAGCTTCGCATCGAAGTCAACCGCGACAGGCTTACCGCATATGGCTACTCCATCCTCGACGTGCGCGATGCCATCGACAAGAACAGCGTCGCCAAGCCCGCAGGCGTGATTACAGCAGGGCCAGGCGAGAGTATCGTTCGGGTATCGGACCTGGCGCAGGACGCCGCCTCGGTGGGGAACTATCCACTCGGCTCGAAGAACGGCCAGGTTGTGTATGTTAAAGATGTCGCCACAATAACGGACGGCATTCGTGAACAGCGCAGCGCCTATCACTTCGTGGACGGCAAGCGGCAGGCTATCGAAGGGCTGAATGAGGATTCTGTTGAGCTGGCGGTGATCCAGAACCCGGCGTCGGGATCGCCTCCGGTGATTCTGGAGGTGCAGCGTCAACTCGATCAGCTGGCGCAGGATCACCCAGGCCTTCACTTCAAAGTCGCCTACGATAACGCGCACTTCGTCAATATCCTCTTCAAGAACACAGCCGAGGAATTGTCGGTTGCCATCCTTCTTTGCGGCATTGCCGTGCTCTTCTTTATCGGCAACTGGCGCGGAACCTTGATCTCGGTCATTACGATCCCCGTCAGCATGGCCATGGCAATCCTGCTGATGGTCCCGTTCGGCTTCAGCCTTAACTCGTCGACGCTAATCGGGTTGCTGATCTCCATTGGCCGGCTCGTGGACGACTCTGTTATCGACATTCATGCCGTCGAGCGCCATCTGCGAATGGGCAAGGATTCCCGCACGGCCACAATCGACGGCATCACCGAGGTGCGCCTCGCGGTGGCAGCATCTACGATCATGCTGGTTCTGGCTCTTTTGCCGCTGGTGTTCTGCGGCGGCATCACGCAGTTAATGTTTGTGGGGCTTGCCTATCCGATCATCTTCGGCCTGATCGCGTCCTTCCTCGTTTCGCTTACCCTTACCGCCGTGTTGTCGTCGCGTCTGCTCAAGCACGAGGACGTCACGGCGCGGCGGAACTGGGCGCAGCGCCATGTCATCGCGCCCGTCCAGGAGGCGCTCGAACGGATGGACAGCCGCTATGAGCGTCTTGTTCGTGTGCTGCTGCGAAACAAGGGGCTGGTATTGGCAGGCGCGGTCTGCACAATCATCGCCGGCTTCGGCTTCTATAACTTTATCGGCAGCGAGATGATGCCTCCGGCCGATGTGGGCCAGGCATACGGTGTGCTGGAAATGGAGCCCGGCGCGAGCTACGCTCAAACACATGAAGCCACGGCGCAGCTTGAAAGGATCGCGCTGAAGCACCCGGAAATCGAGAAAGTGTCCACGGAAATCGGATCGGAACCAGGCGGCACGTACTTTACGGGGTATGCCATGAACCAGATCAATACCGCCACGATGATGATCACGCTTTCGGACAAGGACGAGCGCCATCGCACGGTCTGGCAGGTCATCGACGCCGTTCAAAAAGAAGCCCTCGCCACTATTCCGAACATCCGCAGATTGCAAATCAAGGAGATGGGCAGCGATGTCATGGCATCGTCGGAAGCGCCCGTAACGATTCTCGTATCGGGACAGGACCTGAACATCCTGTCAAAGCTCGGGCAGCAGGTTGCGGATATCGCGCGCAAGACGCCCGGAGCATATCAGGTATCGACATCGTGGGCCATGGAGAAGCCGTCGTATGTATTGAATGTCGATGCGCGCCGCGCCGCAGAGATCGGCCTGACACCGGCGGATGTCGCCGACCAGGCGTACTACGCCATGGGCGGAGCACTGGCTGGTGAGTTTTACCGGCTGCCCAATATCCGGCAGGACACGATCAATATCCGCTATCAGAACGACCAGCGCCTCAGCGTGGATGACCTGATGCAGATGCCGATTACGGGCAAAGACGGCCTGCAAACACCCCTCAAGACACTTGCGACTGCAGATCCGCAACTGGCTCCGACAATCATCGAGCATGACGGCCTGCGTCGCACCGTCTCAGTGCTGGCGTATTATCGCAAGGGTGGGCCTCCGTCGATGGATCTTGCCATGTCCATCATATCGAAGGCGAGCTCGCAGCTTAACTTCCCGCCCGGGTACAGCATGGAGATGCGCGGCGATATGACTCAGATGATGGACAGCTTCGCCCGCCTCCTGCGCGGGTTGGAACTGGCGGTGCTGCTGATCTTCCTGGTGCTGGTGGCCCAGTTCGGTGGTCTGCTCTCGCCGCTTCAGATGATACTTTCTATCCCGTTGGAACTTTCAGGAGTGTTCTTCGGCCTGTGGCTGGCCCATCAATCGTTCTCAAGCGTTTCAGTAATGGCTATCATCGTGCTCACGGGCATGGACATTACGACAGCCATTCTGCTGATCGACCAGATCATGCGCCGTCGCAGGGAAGGGGAGCGGCCACGGGACGAAGCGATCGCCCTGGCCTGCCGCGATAGACTGCGCCCGATTCTGATGACGTCGCTGATCACTATTATCACGATGCTGCCTATCGCCGCTATGCCGAAGACCGGTATGGACGCCTATCAGCCTCTCGGCACGGTGATCGTAGCCGGGCTTCTCGTGGGAACGGCTCTCTCCCTCCTTGTGATTCCCGTGATGCACGCGCTCGTGGATGACCTGGAGCAGTTATTTGTCCGGCGGAGGATATAGGAGTTGCGTTAAGTACGGCAAGCTCAGCCTCTCATAGAGGATTGGCGGGCTGCCGTGCCCGCCAATGGCGAAAGCCGATTTAGGAATAAAAAATCACAATTGACAGATCCCTCATGTTAGTGATACTATACGTATAGTTGAACCTAAGCTATACGTATAGTGCCTGATTCGTCGGATCCTCTCTGCGTATGTGCCATCTGCTTGATTCCGGTGGATGCAGCAGAGAGTGCGAGAATGTATTTTATAAGACTGAGGATGATATTTATGAAGTTGGATCGTCAATTGTGCGTGCTCGCAGCCGGTATCGCTTTGTCGATTGCGGGCAGTGCGCAGGCTCAGGCCAAGGATATCGATTGGTCGGGCTATACGTGGAACATTAGTACCGGCAGGATCGGGCAGGGGCTGGTCTCTGGTGATCCGGGCAATGTACTTATCGATGGGAACGGCTATTTGCATCTGAAGATGATCAATTCAGGAGGCAAGTGGTCGGGAGCCGAACTCGCCACCAGCAAGGCTTTCGGTTTTGGCACCTTTTACTGGGTCTTTACAGGGCCGGTGAAGTCGATGGAGCCGCAGGTTGTCCTGGCGGGTTTCACCTACGGGCCGCAGATCGGCACGGGGATCGACGGGCAGAACGAGATAGACGTCGAGTTCTCGAAGTGGAATGCTATCGATAATAAGAATAACGTCGACTTTGATATCTATCCGCCGCCCGGCGCTCCGAAAGGGGCCAATGTAGAATATGACCTGAACTACACAGGCAGCGATACCGTGACTGTCCGGGTGGACTGGAGCGCAGCGCAAATAACGGCGACCCTCTGGTCCGGTGTCGTTCCAATCACCGCCTCGACCAAAGCGGCCGACGCGACATGGACATACAACGGGGATAAATCTACGATACCTCAGGCTGCCTGTCCGTTTATGTTCAATCTGTGGACCTTCAAAACGCTGCCGACAGTTCCTATCGATGCAATCGTGCAGTCATTTCAATACGTGCCGGCGACTGCGAAATAGCAAGTTGATTCTGCCAAAAGCTGGCTACGGTGTGTGAATTTCAATCAACTATATTCAAAATTACAATAGCAATATAGAAGGAGGTGCCACTTAGCGGCAGATTACCGGCTCTAAGAAATCAAAGTAAGTCGACTGGGTGTCTTGTACCCAAGGAGTACACATGAAATCCGTTCGTCAAATGCTCGCGGCGTCGATTAGCGCTATCGCACTGTTCACAGTGGGCGGTGGGCCGGTTCAGGCGACTACCCTGAATTGGGCAGGTTATACATGGAACGTTTCTCCCTACGGTATCGGCTCAGGGATCGTTTCGGGGAATACCGCGAATACCTGGGTGGATGCGTCGGGATATCTTCATCTGGCCATCAGTAATATTGGAGGCACATGGTACGGGGCAGAGGTCGCCACAACCAATAATCTGGGCTTTGGCAGTTACTACTGGGTGTTTTCCGGCCCTCTTACGACAATGGAAGCTCAGGATGTCCTCGGCGGCTTTACGTACGGCCCGCAGAATGGACTTGGCGTCAGCGGCCAGAACGAGATCGATATCGAGTTTTCCAAGTGGAACAACTCATCCTGGTTTCCATCCGGCGACAATGGCGATTTCGATGTGTGGGCGCCGCCCGGCGTTCCTGTTGGAACGAATGTGGAGTACGACTGGAAATACACGGGAGGCAGTATCGCCACCTGCCGTATCGACTGGAGCGCCACCAAGGTGACGGAGAGCATCTGGTCCGGAGTCGTTTCCACCTCTGAACCGACCAGCACGGCGAATGTCACGTGGACCTACAACGGAACGACATCGACGATCCCTCAGGTGGCCTGTCCGTTTATGTTTAATCTCTGGGCTTACGGGGCGGCTCCCACCCAGGCGGTCGACACGCAGGTTCGTTCCTTCCAGTTCATCCCGGCAAGCGCCACTGCGCCGGCTGCTCCGGCAAACTTGACCGCTCTTGCCGGCAACGGCCAGATCAACCTGTCCTGGTCGGCGGCAACCGGGGCGACATCGTACAATGTCTATCGCAGCACGACATCCGGCGCTGAAGCTTCACCGCCCATTGCCTCGGGACTTACGGGGACTTCCTACGTAAACAGCAGTCTCACCGCGGGAACGACCTACTACTACAAGGTCGTGGCCGTGAATTCCGTGGGCCAGAGTTCCTTCTCGAACGAAGCATGGTCGATCCCGACATCGGGCAATATTGCGCCTTCAGGAACGGGCTATGTCTGGTACGGGAACTCAACGGCGACATCCAACTCCAATCGAGTTGCAACAGGGGGCGTTATCGACGGCAATCTGGCCGCTTCCAATGTCCTTACTGCAGCCGGTGAGGCTGGAGCTGTGAAATGGGAGGGAGCCGGGGTAGTCTGGCCGTCCACTCACACCGTATCGCAGGTGGCGTTCATCAACGGGAACAACGACGGCTACGGCAATGGCTTCTGGCAGTCCGGTTTTGCCCTGCAGTACACCACAAACGGCACGACCTGGGTTAATTCCGGATGGACATTCAGCCCGTCCTATCCGTATTCCAGTTCAGCCTATGGCCAGCGTTACACGTTCACCGGCACTGCGCTTACCGGCGTAAAGGGAGTGCGAGTCGTGGGGGCATCCGGAGGGACTTCCTACTCGGGTTCCGTGATCGAGTTGCAGGCTACGGGGACATAACTCAGAATCCTCTCCCTCAGGCGCTGTCGCGCCTCTTCCCTCCCCGAAACGGGAAGGGATGTCCAAGGATCGTAGCCCAGACGACTCTTACATACGCGTTGCTTGAGATCATAAGCTCATCTCACTATAGAGTCGTCTGGTAATCGAAAATCGGACGCCCCTTTCCGCTGTTGCCACCGAGTGTGCCAGCCTGACGCAACATTCGGAGAGGGGTAAGTCGCGACAGCGACGGGGGGAGAGGATTCTGCAGAGGCTTAAAATCTCGCAGCTCTCAGCCTGAATTTAATCCTCGCTTAATCTTTTTAAAGGAGTTGACAGAGAGTTTTTTATGTGATACTATACGTATAGCAATCCGGTGCAGGCTTCTTTATGCAGCTAAAAAGAAGCCTGCACAGATCGACCAACGCAGATCGATTTATTGACTGAAATGTACGAACTCATTATCTGCTGCATTCGATTTACGAAAGGACGCTTTTAGATGTTGACCCCTCGCAACAAGTTTGCATTCACTTTGATTGAGTTACTAGTCGTTATAGCAATTATAGCGATTCTCGCCGCAATCCTTTTCCCGGTTTTTGCTCAGGTTCGCGAAAAGGCGCGCGCCGTTAGCTGCGTGTCGAATGAGAAGCAGATCGGTCTGGCCTTTCTGCAATATGTCCAGGACTCCGACGAAGTTCTGCCGCTTTCGCAGTGGCAGGATCCCCAGGGCAACTGGCATGATATCGGCTCCATCCTGGATCCCTACATTAAGAACGGCACGACATCCGATCATTCTCTCAGTGAATTTGGCGGAAAGAGCGGTGTCTGGCACTGTCCGTCCTTCCCGGGTGATCAGTTCAACAATTACGGCGTCAACGATCAACTCAGCCCCACGGCTGCAGAACTCGGACCCGCTTCGACAGGAGGCTACCAGGTTCAGAGCATGGCGGCGATTGGCGAGCCCGCCGGAAAGATCTATATGGTCGAGAAGGGTGGGGCAAACGACGGAGCCGGATATCCCATCTTCTTCTCGGAGGAGGATGCCTGGAACTGGGACAGCACCGGCATGAACCACGTGAACTTCGATGCCAGCGGAAGCTGCGCCAACCCGACGACGACCGACGCCGGATCCAATTCGCGGTTCGATTGGGACGATCCGGTTGGCCCCTCGCCATCTGCTAGGACACTGGCCCTTCCCTCTCACTGGGTGATGCCGACAGGTTCACCGCGGTTCCGCCACCAGGGCACGTGCAACAGCCTGTTTGTCGACGGCCATGTCAAGGCAATCCGCAAAGGCCAGATGAGCTGGTGCCAGTACATCTACGTGCCCGGCGTCACCCAGCTTCTGTTCTGAAATATTCTCTGATAAACCCGAAGAGGCAGGCGGTTAAACGACCCGCAAGCGGGTGCCCCCCTAGAGAGTACAACAGTCCGCCTTCGCGGACAAGGATTGGCCATTCTTAGTCCGCGAAGTCAAGCATACGCACCCTCACATATGTGTGCAAGGCGGACATGTGTACTCTCTAGCTCGCGGCTTCAGCCGCCAGGGCAAACGGCCATCAGGGCAAATTCTCTGAAAGCCATGGGCGCTCTCCATTCGGAGAGCGCCCTGACTATGTGTTTTATCACAGGACGATCGTTATGTTTATCCGTACCTTCTCAATGTTAGCGGCATCTTTCGCCGTGGGCGTTCTCGTAATGACCACCGGCGGATGCTCCAGCGAACCCAAGCCGCCCACACCTGCCCAGGCTGCGGCCGCGGCCCAACAAGCCGATCAGACGCAACAGCAGCAAATCCAGCAAAATCCTAACCTCTCCGATGCGCAAAAGGCAAACTCGCTCGCAATCGTGAATCGGCCGAACGGCATGGCGGATCGGGTCCATAGCCCTGGAGCGGATAAGCGCTAGTTCGGAACGTTATGAAAACCAAACCCACAATGAAGGATCTGGCCAAAGTCTGCGGCGTCTCATGGCCAACCGTCTCTTATGTCTTTAACAATTCACGTCCCGTCAGCACAAAGACGCGCGAACTCGTGTTCCGTAAAGCCCGCGAGATAGGGTATGTGCCCGATGTGGTGGCGAGGGGGCTTGCCACGCAGCGATCCTACACGTTCGGAATTCTCTTCAGCGGGTTCCACTACAACACTTCTCTGCCGATATTTGCCGCCATCGAGGATGCGGCTCGCCTCCATAATTACAGGCTGGTTCTTGGGCTGCAGGGAACAAACACGGCCGAGGCATTGGCCGACTTACAGGACCTTACGGCTCGTCGCATGGACGGAATCATATTCGTTTCCGCGACAGACAATTTCGATCCTACACTGATCGCAGCGATCGAGGATGCAAGGATCCCCATACTGCTCGCGTACACGTCACCGCCGGATTTAGGGTCGCTGGACAGTATTCTGCCCGATCAGGTCCAGGGCGGGCTAATCGCAACACGGCATCTGCTGAGCAAAGGGCTTCGTAATCTGGCGTTTGTCGGAGCGAGCGAAGACAATAACGCGACCGCAAAACGACTGGCGGGATTTAAAATCGCACACAAAGAGTTTGGCGTGGCGGTCCGTCCCGAGTTGATCCGCTTCGGCGAATACACAGCCGAGTTTGGCCGGGAAGCACTTCGAGACATTGTGGCGCACCAAATCCCCGATGGCATTTTCGCCGCCGATGACGATATCGCCGCGGGAGTATTGCAGGCCTGTTCGCTCCAGGGAATTCAAGTTCCGGATGATCTCGCCTTGATCGGATTCGATAACTCAATCGTCTGCGATGTGACACTGCCTCGGATTACCAGCATCGCCATGCCGTTCGGTATGATTGGACAGTACTGCGTGGAGCGGCTGGTCTACCGCCTGCAAAATCCCGGCGAGTGGACACCGGATCAAAAGATACTTGCATGCGAAATCGTTCACCGCGAAACGGCGTGATCTGAATAGACGGATGGAAGTTGCTGTGAGCAAAGATTCCGCCGGAGACGGCAGGTTCTTTGCTCACACACATTTGTGACCGCCAACCGGAAAATGCATCGATCCCCCGATGCATTTTGTCGCCTCTGCTTCCTCCCTTCAATCTCTATATTAATTTCAACTAACCTCGCAACTTTTCATATGCCTCAGGTTCTTTATATAAATACCGAGACGATGTCATCCTGCCCCAGGAGAGAGACGGGATGAATGCCTGGCAATGGAGCCCGGAAAGTCTTAAAGGAGAGAGAAATGCAGTTGAAGCCATTAGGAAAAATCATGATACTGATTGTTACAATCGGAATCATGGTCGGTGTCTGGCGGTTGTGGGGCAAGATCGCCCCTTCGGCTGCCACAGCTGTGTCGGTTACGCCTGGTCAGATCAATTTGCCGGATCGGCAATCATCAGGCGCTGCGGTAGAAACGGTCGCATATACCGCGCCTGGAACGACGCCCGGCGCTGAGGGAAAGCCTGAAGTCCGTCTGCTGGGATATGCCTGGAACGCCCAGATGGGAATGCTGCTCGCTACCGGCGGCCCGCAGGCTACAGAGGGTAGTTTGATGGCGCAGCAAGGCATTGACTTCAAGTTCCAGAGACAGGATGACAATGGAAAGCTTCAAGAATCTCTTGTAGCTTTCGCAACTGAACTGAGTCAAGGTACACCGAATCCTGAAAAAGGAGCGCATTTCGTGACCGTCATGGGCGACGGCAGCGCGGCATTCCTGGCAGGATTGAACAATACGCTGCGCAAGATCGGACCGCAGTATCAGGCGAAGATAATCGATGCCATCGGCTACTCACATGGCGAGGACAAACTGATGGGGCCGGCGACCTGGATCGCGGATCCTGGCTCGAGCCGGGGAGCGCTGATCGCGGGCGTCCTTCGTGACGGCGACTGGAATATTGCGCAGAAGTGGATCGGCGATAACGGTCTCAGGACCAACCCGGACGAGAAAACATGGGACCCGGATGCCGTGAACTGGGTGAACGCAAACGACTATATCGATGCATCACAGAAGTACATCGCGGGCTACACCGAGACGCGGCCCGTCGTTCGCAACGGCAAGCTTACCGGCGAGACGAAGACGATTGCTGTAAACGGCGTCGTTACCTGGACCCCGGGCGATGTCATCGTGGCTGAGAAGCGAGGAGGATTGGTTTCGATCGTTTCGACAAAAGAATACAACTCACAGATGCCCTGTGTGGTAATCGGAATTGATAAATAGTGTCGCGACAATCGCGCGACGGTTGATAAAGTTCTCACAGCTATCGCCAGGGGTGGGGACCAGGTGAAGTCAAATGAGGCTGCCCTGCATCACGCGGCTGAGATCAGCGCGCAGATCTATAACGAACCTGGAACGGACGCGGCCTACTGGGAGAAGTACTACAAGGGAACACAGGAGCTGGATAAGACGGGTGTAAATGTGGACCTTGGCGGCTCATCGGTAAACAACCTGGCCGACAGCATGGTGGCCTTTGGCCTGGTTCCGGGCACGGCGAACGCAGTAGGCGTCACGTATACCGTGTTCGGCAACCTGGTGCGCTCACAGTATCCGGACCTTGTGCCGAGCATAACTCCGGCCGACCAGATCATCGACACGTCGTACTTGAAGGACATCGCGAAGCAGTCCGCGCCGAGCGCGGTGGCCGTGGCAGCGGCCAAGCCGACCTATAAGCAGCCCGCGGAGACATCGCGGCGCATCGTGGGACGACGGCAGTGGAATATTCACTTCGACCCGAGTAAGGCGACATTTTCGCCGGATACCGTGCATCTGCTTTCACAGCTCAGCAGCGATCTGCTGGTGGCAGGCGGAACAGTGGTCGAGATACATGGACACACCGACAATCAGGGCGACCCGCGCAAGAGCAAGCCGCTCTCGGAGGCCCGCGCCTTTGCAGTGAAAACGTGGCTGCAGCACCGCGCTCCGGTGAACTTCCCCGATGAGCGCATCCGGGTATTCGCCCATGGCGAAGACAACCCGCTTGTGCCGAATACGTCGGATGCCAATCGTGCGAAGAATCGCCGTGTGGAGATCGTACTGCGGCCCGCCGCTTAATCGGGAAGCCATCGATATGGAAGTGATGATGAGCACGACAAAAGAAACCGATGCGCCTGTGAGCGTAAAAGACCCGGTCGCCCGAGTGGCGGCCGGGGTGGATAAGAAAGCCGGCGGCAAGATCCTTGTCGCCGGGGCCGACGGCAGCAGGGCTTTGTCGGTGGGCAGCCTGCACCCGTCACCCAGGCTTCGGCACAATCCGATGGAGGCGCTGGCGGCGGCGTTTCTGCCGAACCGTGTGGTGTCCCGCGGAGTAATGCAGCTGATCATCGCTGTAGAGGCTGCGATTGCGTTGCTCTTCTGGCTAAATTCGCCGTTCAAGGTTTTGCCGCGGCCGGATGAGGTCCTGAAGGCGCTGATCACACTGTGGATGCACCAGGGACTGGGGCAGGAGCTGGGAACGAGCTTCAAGCTCAATCTTGAGGCGCTTGTCTGGTCGACAGTGATCTCGCTGCTTCTGGTTTACCTGACAGTCATACCGCTCTTCAGGCCCCTGGTGGCGGCGATTTCCAAGGGACGCTTCCTGAGCATGGTGGGGTTCACGTTCGTGTTCACCCTGATCTGCGGCGGCGGGCACATGCTGAAGGTGTCTCTGCTGGTGACGGCGATCACGGTGTTCTATGTCACCGGAATGGCCGCAGTGGTAGCCGCGATACCGAGGCAGGAGTTCGATTATGCCCGCACCCTGCGAATGAAGGAATGGCGCGTGGTGTGGGAGGTCGTCGTGCTGGGAACGGCAGACAAAGCCTTCGAGGTGCTCCGTCAGAACGCGGCGATGGGCTGGATGATGCTGACAATGGTTGAGGGCATTGTAAGGTCCGAGGGCGGTATCGGCTCCATGTTGCTCAATGAAAATAAGCATTTTCTGCTGCCGGAAGTATTCGGCATACAGATCGTCATTTTGATTGTTGGCCTGATGCAGGATTATGCCATCGGCGGCTTGAGACGTTTATTCTGCCCATATGCAGACCTTACGCTGGAGCGAAGATAATGACCCGTTTTGCGTGTGAATACAGAGAGACGATCCTTAAGCTGACGGATGTATCCGTGGCATACGGCGGCGCTCCGGTCCTGCGCGATGTGAATCTTGAGGTGCACAATATCGTGCGGCCGGGAATGAGCCAGGGGCAGGTTGTTGCGCTGCTCGGGCCGTCGGGAGTTGGTAAGACCACATTATTCCACCTGCTCGCCGGATTAATGCCGCCGGATACAGGGACGGTGGCCGTCACGGAACAGTTGACGCCTGTTAAGGCAGGGATGGTGGGTGTTGTGGCGCAGAACTACCCTCTGTTTATGCATCGCACAGTTCGAGGCAATCTCCATGTGGCCGGAAAGCAGAACGGCTTACGCGGCAGGGAACTCGCGGACAAAGCAGATGCGCTGCTCAAACGTTTTGGGTTGGACGGGGAGGGTGAGAAATATCCCTCCCAGCTGTCCGGCGGCCAGCGTCAGCGAGTGGCCCTCGCACAGCAGTTTCTGTGCAGCACGCACTTCCTGCTCATGGACGAACCGTTTTCCGGCCTCGACGTGGTTGCCCAGGACGCGGTGATCGAGTTCATCCGCGAAGTAGCCGCTCAGGACGAGCTGAATACGTTCGTCATCGTGACACATGATATCAGCGCGGCCCTTCAGGTGGCAGACATGGTGTGGGTGCTCGGACGGGATCATGACACCGCCGGGAATCCAGTGCCGGGCGCGCATCTGCAAGCCCAATACAATCTCGTGGAACGGGAGATCGCCTGGCACGACGATATCACGCGGCTGCCGCAATATTTGCAGTTGCGGCAGGAGATCCGCGATCTATTTCCACGGCTGTAATACGGCGTGAAGCAGGTCTGTCGCTCAATGAGGCTCGATAGAACTGTCGCAAATATACAGTCCTTTAGCGGAAGATGTAACGGTCACGGGCCGTTCGGTGGAGAATCATGTCAAGAATTAACCGGTATAGCGAGGCATTCAAGGAGAGCGCAAACCTTATTGGTCTGAGCGGCATTGTGGCCGTATCCTGCGCCGCCACCAGCGTCCTGCCGTTGCTTGTGGGAGTTGCCGCGGAGACTGCCTATTTGCTGTTCGTGCCGGACAGTAAATGGTACGGAAGCCGGCTGTCGCAGCGCGACCGTGAGGCAGCGCTCCTCAAACGAAAGGCATTCCGTGACCAGACGGTTCCACAACTGCGCGAACATATGCGGGAGCGGTATCTTCACCTTGAGACGGTAAGCGTCCAGATACGCGCGCAAGCTGCCGCCGATCCGAAGTGGTATGGCGACATTCTGCCGAAGCTGGACTACCTGCTCGACAAGTTCCTGACTTTCGCTGTCAAGGAAGCGCAATTTCGAGCCTACCTCAAGACGATCTGGGAGGAATGCCACTCGACAGGTTCCCGTCCGGGCGGGACCGCCGGTTTCGAACTCGTTACCACCGACAATCGCCAGGGCAGCAGGACATACGATTCGAACTTTCGCGGTGGAAAGCCGGCCGGAGGAAACCGCCTCCAGCCTAAGACGTCGGAGACAGTGGCGCAATGGGTAGGGCAGGTCGTAAACGAGGTTCAGGAGCACTACAATGGCGAGATCACCGGACTTAAAGAGCTCGAAGACAGAGAGGCCGATACCAGCACAAAGGCTGTGATCGGCAAACGCATCGATGTCCTGCAGCAGCGCCATGAATTCGTCAACAAGATCGGCCGCATCCTGACTAACCTGAACTATCAAATGGAGCTGTTGGAGGATACATTTGGCCTCATCAACGACCAGATCCGCGCCCGCTCACCGGAACAGGTGTTGTCGGAGATAGAGGGAGTGGTAGACCAGACCGACTCCATGACACAGCTTCTGGAAGAGCTTGCACCGTTCGAGCATATGGCGGCGTGAGAGGTTATTGCAGGCGTTTGCTCGTTCAGACCCACCCTTATTCCCTCCCGAAGGGAGGGCGCGTCCCGGCTTGCATCGCGTTTCGCTTCTTGGCGTTTGGTCAAGAAGTGGTAGCCAAATGCCAGGGCGAACGCGCCCTCCCTTTGGGAGGGGATGGGGTGGGTCCTAACGAAGGAGCGTCTCGGGAACTCTTTGGAAAGGCCATCTTCATCCCCCGGTACAAAACAAAATGGACATTCGTGAAAAATTACGCAAGGCCGCGGGATTGTTTGTTGACCTGCCGCCGGAAACGCCCGCCGTACAGTATTCAGTTACGCCGGCACATGATGATACTGCTCTTCTTGATAGTAGCGTAACCAATATCAAAGGAGTGCAGGCGCGGACGGTCGATCAGTTGCTGGCAGAAACCGGCGCCCTTCCGCTTGAGACGATCCATGCCGGGGCATCGGTACTGCCCGAAGAAATGCCCGATGCAAATGTTGACTTTACTTCGGTGTATGCGCAGGCAGGTATTCCCGAATCGCCGTTTTCGGCCGAACAGGCTCTGGATCTTATTGCGGGCATGCCGGCGGAACTGCCCCTGGAAACGAAGCGGCAGACGATCCGCGTGACTGTGAATGCGATGGGCAAAGCCATTGGCGCAACGCCTGAGACCATCATCGCCGATGCCTCCCGCAAGCTGTCCGCTCTCGCCGCCTATGCCCAGGCCGCGGCCGCGCGCACGGCGGAGTTTACGGCATCCACGGAGACGGAGATCGCCGCGCTTCAGATGCAGATTGATCAGAGGCGCAAGGCGATGGAAACCGCTCGCGGCAACCAGACGCGGATTGAGCAGGCCTGCCACACAGAGACTGGCCGCCTGGATGATGTTCGCGAATTCTTCAGTCCTGACGCCGGCGCGTTGAAACATCCCCCTGGTTAAGCCGCGTACTACAGCAGGGTAGAATGCTGATTAGGGATTCCTAATTCCGCGCTGCGACCCGTAAAACGGCGCAGCGCGTCCCTGCAAGTAAAAGGACTGATTTTATATGGATGGTCATTGGGGCAGGATTTTAAGCCTGTTGGCTGTACTGCTCCTCGTTCTGCTCAACGGTTTCTTCGTCGCCGCCGAATTTGCTCTCGTTAGTGTCCGAAAGACCCGCATCGAGCAGCTCGCCAATGAGGGCAATCGCCGCGCCCGTGTCGTAAAGGGAGCGCTGGGCAAGCTCGATACATACATCGCCGCCACACAGCTCGGTATCACGATGGCATCGCTCGCCCTCGGCTCCATTGGAGAGCCGGCCGTATCAGAGCTTCTGCAGCCGTTGTTCGACCGATTCCTGCCTGCCGCTCCGGCGAAGATTACGGCTCACGGCGTGTCGATCGCCTTTGCTTTTGCCGTGGTGACATCGTTGCATATCGTGCTCGGGGAGCTTGCGCCAAAAAGCATCGCGCTTCAACGCCCCGACACGACGGCCCTTGCCGTGACCGGTCCCCTGAAGATTTTCGTCAAGGTGTTCCGGCCTTTCATCTATATCCTCAATGCAACAGGTTCCGGCGTTGTTCGTCTTCTCGGACTTCAGCCGACAACAGAACACGCTAACGTGCATTCGGTGGAAGAGCTGGAGCTTCTTGTCAAATCGTCGCGAAAGGCCGGCGTGTTGGAAGAGCAGCAGGAGAAGATGGTCTCCGGGGTTTTCGAATTCCCCGAGATCCCCGTTCATCGCGTTATGACACCCCGGCGGGATATCATTGCTGTCGAGATCAGCGCTTCCACAGCCGATGCGCTTAAGATCATCGGCGAATGCGGGCATGCGAGGCTGCCCATTTTTGAAGGCGACATCGACAACATCGCCGGCATCGTTCATGTCAAAGATCTGATTAGAAATATGACCGCTCCGTCTCCGGTCGCATGCGTGAGCGAGCTTATGCGCGAGCCGTTTTTCGTGCCTGAAAATAAAAGGGCTGACTACCTCCTCGCCGAACTGCGCCGGAACCGTCTTCAAATGGCGGTAGTGAGCGATGAATACGGTGGTACAGCGGGGATCGTCACAATCGAGGATCTACTGGAAGAGATCGTCGGCGATATCCAGGACGAATATGCCGCGCCGGAGCACACGCCTGAGCAGGTCGATGACCGAACGTACCTCGTTGACGGCAGAATGCCGATCGGAGATCTTAACGACACGATGGACATTGAGCTTCCGCGCGACGATGCCGACACGATAGCAGGTTTCGTATTCAATCTGCTCGGCCACCAGCCTCGCGAAGGCGAAGAGACCGAGTGGGAAGGCGTCCAATTCCACGTGTCGGTCATAGAAGGCAGAGTGATACGCAGAGTTAAGGTAACGAAACCGCTCCCCGACCCTGTTGGGCAATTGGACGATTGATGAGTGGATCCTCAAAAATTATTTCTGCTCTAATCCAATCTTCATAACTGCATGGCATTATGTACATAAGCCGCCGATCAATCGGCGGCGCAACAATTGCCGATGCATAACAAATAGGAATGTACAATGGAGAAGCACATGTATAAGTCACGGAATATCTCTGGATTCACTTTGATAGAATTACTCGTTGTAATAGCAATCATAGCGATTCTCGCCGCAATACTCTTTCCGGTATTCGCCAAGGTTCGGGAGAAAGCGAGGCAGACATCGTGCACCAGCAACATGAAACAGCTTGGGCTGGCCTTTATGCAGTACTCACAGGATAACGATGAAATGAATCCATCCGGCGTTTATGTTGGGGCGACGTCCATGCCGATCGGCGCGGGGTGGGGCGGACAGATCTATCCGTATGTGAAAAGCTCCGGCGTTTACAAGTGTCCCGATGACTCTAACAGCACTGTTACGGACCCCATCACCACAACTCTGGTGGATAACCCGGTTTCCTATGCCCTGAACATCAATGTGGCAGGCGGTAATGTCGGTGGGATGGCCGCGGGGCAGCAGGCGCCGGCAAGCACGGTAATGCTCTGTGAGGTGACCGGCGCGGCGAGCAAGTTCGGCACGGCGGCGGACGAGAGCAATGGCGCCGGCGGAACCCCGGCAAGCCCGGCTTCTCCCGCGGTGAACGGTCTGGATATCAACCTCTCAACCGCTCCTGCCGACATGATCAACAACAGCGACGGTCTGCCGTACGGCACTGCCGTTTCCGCTTTCGCGCTGAAGTATGCCACAGGTTATCTCGGCGGCAGGACACCCGCCACCACGACGGCATTTGCCGCTACGACGGGCCGGCACACGGACGGAGCAAACTTCCTTGCGGCCGACGGCCACGTCAAATGGCTGAAGGGCGTCGCAGTGTCAGCCGGATACAACGGCACTGCCGGCTATGGACAGGACGGCGCTGCAGCCTCAACTGCCGCCGCCACCGATGCACTGGGGACGTTTACGCTGACATTCAGCGCAACGTAAATCCTCTCCCCCGCCGCTGCCCTGGCGGTTGAAACCACGGCTAGAAAGTACCCTATGTCGGCCTGCGCCGACTCCTGATTGTGGCTTTTGCCACTCTTGAGTGCCCGCAGGGGCACATCGGGCTTTTCATAGCCGTGGTTTCAACCGCCAGGGCAGCGGCGGGGGGAGAGGATCCTGGAGGCTCACTCCTCCTCTTCCCCGACTCTCTTCCGCCTGCTTAAGCCGGTACGAAAGAAGTAGCCAAGAATCCCCGCCACAACGGCCACGCGTTCCATCGCGTGATAGAGTTCGCTTATTCTATGATTGAAATCAGCATGCCCGGTTTCGCCTCTCTCATGCAGGAACCCGAAATAGTAGACCGCTACCGAAATCGACACGGCCACCATGATCGCGCGCAGCCATAGCGGCTGATCGTGCAGACCGAAGCTGATGAAGTTTTCGTCGATGTAGTCCCAGGCGCTTTTTGCCCATTCCCGCGGCCAGTAGATAAAGCTTGGAAGAAGAGTGCTCGCTGTATTTCGAGTATGTACGGATACTGCGTTCCTATTCGGCCTCAGGACGATACGCATCTCAAGCGCCCACCACAATCTCGACTTTGCCACCTGCCCCGCCTGCCGATTTTCTTACTGCGGTACCGGTCGCCGTGACCTCGATGAAGTCGCCATATTGCACATTTTCCAACTGTACTCCCACCACACCCGTCGCGCCGACCGATTGCGCTTCGTCGTGCAAGCGCTTGATGGCCAATTCCCTAGCCAGCTGATTCAGATGCGTGAAGTCCGGCATCTCGCCTCGCACGAGCGCTCGCTTAACGGTGTTGATAATGCCCCGCACGCCCACCGAGTAGACGATGTTGCCCACGACGACCCTGACCGGCTCAAGGCCGCTCTGGTTCAGGAGGTAGAGTTCATGCGCCGAGAGCGTCGTGGAGAAGACAGTAGCGTTGCTCTTGCCGTCGGCGGCTTCCGCCTCCAGACTCCCGACTTCGCTGATCTTCATAAAGGGATTTTGAGGTTCTCGGGCCAAGGGAGGTTATCGTCCTTTCTTTGGGAAAGTCGCGCATTTGTGTGGATGTTGCCGGCATAAACCGGCAGACGCGGCGTCTGAAAAATCAATTTGCAGATATGTCCGGCGGACTGTCTCCTGTGGGTGTCTTACCTTCGCTGATCAACTGCCTATCTGCCTCATTCATGAGATTTGTGTATACCGTCTCTCGAACCGGTTCTGCCGGCAAGCCACTGTGTACGGTCCGCAGGTCAGCCCAGAATACCATATCTTTTATCGTGCCGGGGCAATCATCATAAGTACAGCGTCCGCCACGGGCTACAAGGCGCGCCATTTTCGATGTGCGCTGGCAGATGCAGCACCAGGCATATTCTTGATCTATCTCGTCGAATGTGGTGGGGGCGGGAGGCCAGGTATCTTCTTCGTAGTCGGCGCTTTCACTCATACGCGCCTCCTGCTCCATGCTGCCCTTTTGAGTAATCAGAAGCACGATGGGCATTACGAAGATGGCGAAGAAAGTCAAAACTAAAATAGCAATTCCGATTATTGTGACAATGATTGAACCAAGCATATTGAGGCTTTACAGGAACTCAACGAAGGGGCCGGCAGCGCTGCCGGTACACGGGCCATAAGAGGAGAGCGCTTTATCGCGCGTTTTGGAAAGACCAGACCATCTCGGCGATGCCCTGCTCATAGGGAGTGATATAGAAACCGGAAAACCGTTTCATGAACTTGTCGCTGGAGAATACATAGTCGTTCTCGCTCTGGTAGGACATCTCCGCGGCTTCCTTGATGAGGGGAGCAAATGGTGACATCGTCTTTACGAGCGACTTGGAGACGTTGGCGATTTTTGCGGGCCGGTTCAGCATTACTCCCATCTGGTCGACGATCGTCTGAAGCGACGGCGGTGGGGTCGCCACCGGCAGGTGCCATACGGAGCCGAAGGAATCCGGAGTCAGCGCAAGCTCAACAAGCGCCCGGCCCGCATCGCCGACGTGCACAAAGGCGTGCCGCAGAGTAGGATCTCCCATCCATTGCGGAGCTTGACCTGCAAGCATTCTCTTTAAGACCGTTGGATAGAGCAAGCTGTTGACTGCTCTTGGTCCATAGAAGTGCGGCGCGCGGCCGATGACGGCTTTGACGTTTCCCAGGCTGTGCGCGTACAGGAGAGTGTCTGCGATCTGTTTGCGGATAACTCCCTTTTTCGACGACGGTTCCTGAGGGTGCTCTTCCGTTATCGGTATTCGTAATGGAGGGGGGCCGTACATGTATATGTTGTCGAGAAAAATGATATTTGTCCCGGTCTCGGCAGCGGCTGATATGACGTTATCGATCATAGCGGGCCAGGTCTTCTGCCATACCGAGAGGCGATAGGGGAGACCAACACAAACATAGGCATGACTCGCGCTTTCCAGCGCCTTAACTGTCGATGCCCGGTCGGTAAGGTCGGCCTGTATGCTGTCAGGATCGGTGGATGGCGAACGTTGCGCCGATACCCCCACGATCCTCAGGCGGCGCAGTTCATTGAGAACTGCAGCTCCCACAGCGCCGTGCCCACCGAAAACAACATGGCGGGTTTCTTTTCGTCTCATGAATAATTGTTTCGCATGCGGACGTTAAGTTCCTGCTTTCAAGGGATTTTGTATCAAAACTCTAACAAATGCGAACTGCTTGCGAAACGAAAAAGTATGCTAAGGCTTTGAAAATCTCCGTGCGGCTTCTATCCCACCGCTATTAACTCTTATGTACCACTTCTACACTGTAGCCATCCGGATCCAGCACATCGGCTGCATAATAACCTGTGTCGTATTCAAGTCTGGCCCGAGGCGAAATATTATCCCGCGCCCCGGCTTCCATCGCTGCCCTGTAGAACGCGTCCACGGCATCCGGGCTTTCCGCGACAAACGCGAAATGAACAGCATCAGGACTCGGCTTGCCGCTCTTTAGCCAGAAGTACGCTTTCTTATCACTCCCAAATCCTTTGAGATCAGGATGACCGTTCGTGCCATCATAGTCGACATAATGGGTAATTCCGAGCGGGGCAAGAGCCTGCTCATAGAAAGCTATCGAACGCGGCAAATCCCGGACAGTGAGAATAATATGATCAAGCATGTTGGTCTTTCGCGCCGGCAGGTAAATTGACCTGGGTCAGAGAGCTTTCGCAATCTCATTGGAAGAATGGGTCAGAAACGGTTCTTCCCTCAAAGTTTACCAGTTCCGCTTCAATAAGCCGAAACGGAGTCCATATTTCCGCACTGAACATAGATTGTTGCAGCATCAGGATGCGCATGCTTTGTCTTATATTAACTGCGCTTCGGCTCCGACCGTTTCGAATCAATCTTTCAGGTTCTTCTGTCGTGTTATCCGTGTCCTATACGTAGTGGGGTAAGATTTGTTCGGAGCGGCGCGGGGACGCGTCGCTTATGGATTAGGAGCAATTTCATGACGTTAATTCCGACAGTTGTGGAACAGACGCCGCGGGGCGAGCGTGGATATGACCTGTGGTCGCGGCTGATGAAGGACCGGATCGTCTTCATCGGGTCCGAGATCGAGCCGACCATGGCGAATATCATCGTGGCGCAGCTACTGTTTCTTGAGAAAGAAGATCCGGATAAGGATATCGAGGTCTATATCAATTCACCTGGCGGCGACGTAATCGCGGGGCTGGCGATCTACGATACCATGCAGCACATCCGGCCGGAGATCGCCGTGACCGTCGTCGGCATGGCGGCTTCGATGGGCGCGATCCTGCTGAGCGGCGGCACCAAAGGCAAGCGCGCGGCTCTGCCGAACTCGCGGATAATGATCCACCAGGGCAGCGCCGGTTTCCGAGGCACGCCCTCGGATATCGAGATCCAGGCCCGTGAAGTCCTGCGGTTCAAGGAGAAGATGACCCAGATCCTGGCCGAGAACTGCAGCCGCGAGTTCTCGCAGGTTGCCGTCGATATCGATCGCGACTACTGGATGTCCTCCGATGAGGCTGTCGCCTACGGCATCATCGACCAGGTCGTGCGGCGCTAGAGCCGCTAACATGCAGCAAAGCGACATGCCTGCCCATGTGGGCAGGCATGTTGTTTTTAGGTCGTCACATATTCGTCAAGCTCTACTGTTTCTGCAAACACCTCAAATTCCTGCCCTCTGCTGGGGCCGTTGTGAACGCCTGTTTCGCGCTGCGAATTGCTTCTCTCTGCTCCACGTAATGCCACGTATCTAAAATAGGATAAATACTGCTTTCACAAATGTAGGCATCCATTCGTCCTATCAGCAATTAGCGAATCATCGTATTACCTGCCCAGACAATATATTGATTCAATCGTAAATTTTAAAACTCAATTTTTTCGTTGACACGTTACTGAATGAGCGTTATAATTTCGCGTCAATCCACGCATTTTATATGACTGGCATTACAGTTCGCCGTTTGTGGCAGCAGTCCATTTCCGTTCACGGCCTAAGCTCTGCGCGCCGGTGAATGACAACAGGCTCGATCTAGAACTACGGTCTGTATTTCCAAGTAGATAGATCACATGAGAATTTTCGTTCTTGGTCTTCCCCATACCATTACGTCACCGGATTTTTCATCGTGCGCTTACACGATGAAAGCCTGGAACCTGTGCCGGATGATGTCGGATCTCGGTCACGAAGTCGTGCACTTCGGCAACGAGGGCTCGCATCCTCCCGGAGCCGAACATGTCACTCTGCTTCCCCGTGCGGAATGGGCGGCCGTGCACTGCCATCCCGGCAAAGACTTCTTCGATATCTCGGTCGACAGCCCCGAACGCAAGGCGTTTCATGGACGTTTCGCGGAAGTTCTTCGGGAGCGCATGAACGAGAGGCTCGCGGACGGCGAGAAAACCATCGTCTGCATTACCTGGGGAGGCGCACAGCGTCAGGCCATTCACGGCCTCACCGGACGGGCTATCGTTGTGGAAAGTGGGATCGGATACCGGCATTCCTGGGCTAACTACCGCGTCTTCGAATCCTATGCTTGGCTCCATATGACCCTAGGAGCCGAAGATATCTTCTCCGGCGAGAAGTGGTACTGGCCGGTCATTCCAAACGCATTCGACCCGGCGATGTTCACGTACAACGATGCAAAGGAAGATTACTTCCTGTACCTTGGGCGCATCATCCGTTCCAAAGGGGTCAGCCTGGCCGTCGATCTGGCGAAACGGACCGGCAGGCGGATCATCCTGGCAGGCCAGGGAGACCCCGCGCCGTATATGGATAGCCACGTCGAATATATCGGGCCCGTCGGTGTGGAGCGCCGTCGCGATCTTCTGGCAAACGCAAGCGCTCTCATCTGTCCCACATTCTATGTTGAGCCGTTTGGGGGAGTGAATGTCGAGGCGCAGATGTCCGGCACCCCCGTCATTACGACCGATTACGGCGCATTTACGGAGACCGTGCAGCACGGTGTGACCGGCTACCGATGCCGCACCATGGAGCAATTCGAGTTCGCCGCCCGCCACATCGACTGTATCAGGCCGGCCGATTGCCGCCGGTGGGCAATGAACTACTCGCTGGAACGTGTCGGCCTGATGTATGACGAATACTTCAGGATGCTGCTCGACCTCTATGGGGACGGCTTCTATGCCGAACATCCCGAACGCGCGCAGCTCAACTGGCTGAGCAAAGATTTTCCCTGCTCCCCATTAACCTCAATCGAAGATAACGTTCATCAATGGAGCCAAGCAAATTGACCACTGACGAGCCCTCGGAATCGCAATCCGGCACAATAGCCGCCGTGTCCGTTGAAGAAACCGGCCCGACAGGTCCTGAGGGGCCGACCGGCCCCACCGGCCCTGAAGGCGCCACGGGACCAAGTGGTCCTGAAGGACCGACAGGCCCCTCAGGACCTACCGGACCGGATGGAAAAGCAGGACCTTCCGGGATCACAGGCCCGGTCGGCGAGCTTGGCCCCACCGGCCCCACCGGCCCCGAAGGCGAGACAGGCCCATCCGGACCGACCGGCTTTCCCGGCCCCGTCTGGAGCTATCTGGTCGTCAACGGTATCACCGGCCCGACCGGTCCCGAAGGCGCTACGGGGCCTCAAGGTGTAACCGGTCCGGACGGCCCCACCGGAGTGACCGGCCCCGATGGCCCAAGCGGCGCAACAGGACCGGACGGCCCCAGTGGGGCTACTGGCCCTGATGGGCCTAGCGGAGCTACTGGCCCTGACGGTCCAAGTGGCGCGACCGGTCCCGATGGACCTACAGGAGTGACCGGCCCTGATGGACCCAGTGGGGCAACAGGACCGGATGGCCCGAGTGGCGCGACCGGTCCCGATGGGCCAAGCGGAGCCACAGGCCCCGACGGGCCGAGTGGGGCAACTGGTCCTGACGGACCCACAGGCGCTACCGGCCCGGAAGGCCCTAGCGGGGCCACCGGCCCTGAAGGCCCCGGTTTCGTGTCGGGCACAGTGATCCTGGGGAGTAGTTCCACGCCTCCTCCCGGCTTCAAATATACCGGCCGTAATGTACTGGCCACGACAGAAAATGGCTATGCCGGCCGTCGGGGAAGCATGCTCTACCAGCGGGCTTATGCGGGCGCGGCTTATGTAACCGACGGGCCAAATCCGGGAATCTACGTTGCCGGTGGAGCGATGTACAATAACGGCCAGGACGGCAGCTCGCGAATCACGATGTGGAATCCTGCGGGCCAACAGGAATGGTATGATCGTGCGCCTACATACATACCATGCATTGCGCCGGGGGCCGTTGCCTTGGGACAGAGAGTTTATCTTGCCGGCGGCTACAGTGCCACACAGGCCCTCAGTACCCTCCAAATTTTCGATACTGCTACCAATTACTGGACTACAGGGCCGGCAATGTTGAATCCCCATGCCGGACCTGCAGTAGCGGTCTGGGGAAACCGGATTTATGTTATGGGCGGCGGCGACAATTTCATAAAAACGCCCCGGCTGCCGTACAATCCCGGACTGCCGATGGGGAGCGCATGCGAATTCTTCGACCTGGGCAGCGGTTCGTGGAAGTCCATCGCAAGTCTTCCCGCTGCCATTACAGGCGGATTTGCGTTCGTGTTCGAACTCGACATTTACGTCGTCGGCAGCTTCATAAATGGGATGGATTATGCGCAAAATCCAACTCTGCCGGCCTGCTTCCGCTACAGCATCGAGACAAACGCCTGGGATACCCTGCCTGCCCCGCCCGGAGCTTTGCTCTTTGGAGGCGGCGGCGCAGTCGGTCTTGGGGTGTACGCGATGGGGGGCTGGTCTTTTGACAGTAAGCAGAACTCCGGTTTGATCGCCCGTTTCTATGATGAAGCAAATCTCTGGCAGCAGCTGCCTACTGCGTCGCGGCCTGCGAGGGCATGGTCGTCCTCGGTGACGAACGACGGCACGATCTATCTACTTGGAGGGATCAAGTTCAACTCGGATTCGAGGGCTGAAAGCACGGTAGAGATCCTGACGCCGGGTACCGACACCTTCTACCTTCACAGAAAGGACTGAAACGCCGTGATGAGCCTGATAAGAATCAGTTCCACGCGCGTTTACGCCGGCAGCGCGGCACAGGGTGAACCGGGATATCTTGCGTTTCTGGTTTCCACACTCCCTGATTCGCCTGAGCCTCAGCTGCCCCTGAAGCAGGCCTGGCAGGACGAGCTCTACAGGGGATACTTTGTGATCCTGGCCGAGCCGCCCGCAAACCTGGATGAGTTTGCACAGGCGCTTCAGGACAGCAAGGATCTACCTGCGCCCGATCACACGAGCCTCGCCTGGGCGCGCTATACCGCGGCTACTAAACAGATCGTCATTGTAAAGCTGCTTGCCCTCGCCGGTTCCGGGCCATCCGCAACCGTCGTCTCGGATGAACGGTTTGCATTTCGCAACTACGGCTTTCCCATCGCCGCTCAAAGCCCGGTAACCTTTGGAGTTTGCGCCGGCGGAACGTTTGGATTGCACTTCGGCTACCCGCCACTTCCTGACCTGCCGCCCTCCTTGCAGGCCGGATTGATGCTTCCGCTCGAAGGCAAGGAGCGCTACGCATTTCAGGGGCAGGGACTGATTGAGGACTTCACGGATACTCGCGATACGGGCTGGGATGTCGCATTCCGGTATTACTCCGAAACCGCTGACGGTGAAATAACAGCCTGGCGATACCCGATCTTCGATAAGGGCGTCGATGGACTGCACTACATCCTCGATATGCGATGGGACCTGCTCAACCCGCTCGATGCTTCTCTGACATATCTGGCCTTTACGAAGTGGGCGTTCGTGATCAAGCAGTCGGCAGGGCCGCCCGCGCAGGCGTCGATCGAACCTTACGATTGGGACGGGACACTCCCTGCAAGCCTTCGAACCCTCTACGGAGATCCACTTCGGCTGCGACCCAGGTTGGAGAGCGATGCGGCGCAACGGCCTCGCCTTGTCTTTGAATCCGTACCGGACTCGCGGGGCAATGCCGCTGTATACAACCTCGTCCCCGCCGGCGACTTCAACCTTGTCCATGCCGGCTCAGGTGAGACGGACATGCTGCTTCCGGGTCTGTCCGGCACGGAGTTCATCCGCTTCACGGACGGAACGGACATACTCCGTTTTACACCGCGCATGCCTGCATTTGCGGCAAAGATCCCCGGCTCGGAAGCTGTCGGCATTTCGTCCGGCGCGCAGACTGACCTGCTTGGCAGCCGGTTTACGACCGCGTGGGTCAGTGTCGGAGCGAGCAAAGGTAATTTGCCGGCATACTCATCGCAGCCGCGCAAAGCTCCTCTTTTTCAGCCCGGCCCTGCATCCGCGCCGCCGCAGCTGCTCGATCTCTATACAGAGTTCTCAGCCGGTTTGACCCTTGAACGATCGTTTCCGATAGCCTCCTATTCGCGCCTTGCGGCCGGGCATACGGCTGACGATTTTTCCGCATTTGAGACGGCTGTCCTCGCTCCTGCCAGGTACGCAAAGCTCGGCGCGCAGGCGCAGAAAATCGGCCTTGTCGGCGATAGCGTAACAAAGACGGCCGCCACGCCGCAAGGGTTTGTCGTCACAATCGAAGACGGCGTGTGGAAATCGGTCGTGCTTGCCCGCAGGGCAGGCGAAGCCGGAACCGTTACGCAGCTGGCCTTTCATGATGTCTCTCCAGCCCTCAAATCGGCCCTGCAATCCAGTGAGCTATTCCTGGTCATTACGGATGCGCAAGCCGCAGGAAACTTTGAGAACCGAATTACGATCGCTGGATGGCCGTTTACGATCAACCTGGGCGCGGACGCCCAGGGCGGTTACAGCAACGTCCTGATCATGAAGTTCGGCCCCCTTTCCCTGAAAGACTATGCTCGCAGCGTAGCATCCTGGACCGATGCCGCAACCTTCAACAAAGATCCGCAGAAGGTGTCCTCATGGATATGGGCCTATATCGCGCAAACGGAGCTTGAGGCAGAGACCGTCCCTGAAATGGCGGCGATTGCCAATCTGCTTGCGGACCCTGCCTGGAACGGAGTGATTGCGCTTCGAGTGGATGTCAGCACACAGAGCTTCCCGGAAGACCTGAAAGGTCTGCTTGGAGGGATCGATCTCACACGGTTTTACGCGCATCACCTCGGCATCACGGTCAACTATATCCGCAACGCGCAGCAGATCGAGATGCCGGCGGATAGCTCGCTGTTCGGGCTTATCTACTACCGGGACGCCAACGGGCAACCGTCAGATCAACCTCAGCAGCCTCCGGCATTCGAAGCCGCCGTCGCGCCCCTCGACGAATGGAACGCGCAGCGCGCAACGGCTCGCGCATTGGCTGAAGAAGAATCCGAATCGTTCGACTATCGAGTGCTTCTTCTCCTGGTGCAGATCGCGAATTCGGACATCACGCAGTTTGTCAGCCGCATTATCCTCACGATTTCGAACCTGTTTGGCGCGTCTGTGGAGCTCGCCGTCAACAATTCGAACGCCATCGTGCGCAATAGCATCGTTCTGGACGGCAGCTATCAGAATACCGCCGGAAAGCGCTCGTATTCATTTGCCGGGCAGGGCGAGTACCGGTTCATTGCGGCAAGCACGGTGACCAAGTACATCCAGGTGACCGGAGCGGCGTTTCACACGGTCAAGTCTATGGGCGCAGCTGGTCCCGTACAGGCGCGCTTCGACCTTACCGGCTACCTCAACTTCTACGCCGTGCCGGATTTTGACGCCTTCTCGTTCGGAGACGATTCCAACTCTCTCGACTTGAAAACTGCGGGACTTCGGTACGCAAATCTCGGGGTGGGGATCGAATTCCCCCTGGACGATCCCACGCAGCTTGCCTTCACATTCGACCCGTCGCGAATGAGCTTCGATACAACCCTGAGCGCTGCCCGTCCAGCCGGCCTGTTCGCCAAATTCCCGCTCACTGTCTCGTCGATCGTTACCGGGGCCGCAGATCGGAAGATTGAGGATCTTGGCTACCTTGCCGTTAAGACCCGCAGCTTGCAGTCTCCGGGAGATCTGAGCGGGCAGTGGTACGGACTCGCGTATCTGGTCAACCTCGGCAGCCTGGGCGGATTGGCGCAGAACGCCGGACTCTCTGCGACATTGCTGGTGGCGTGGTCGCCAGGCGCTGCAGCGACACCTGTTAATATCCTGATCTCACTGCCGGGACTTGGAACAGGAAAGAAGGAGCTAAGCCTTCAGAGTGTGCTCAAGCTCACTATTGGAGGCGTAGAGTTCTCCACCCAGACAGATGATGACGGCAACGTGACGGCATATATCCTCAAACTTGCCAACGTCGGGCTTTCATTCCTCGGCCAGAAGCTGCCGCCGTCCGGAGTAACCAATATGGCCCTCTTCAGCGATTTCCGTGACGGCAGTGGAGGAAGCTCTCTCAGCTGGTACGCAGCATATTATTCCGGCGCGAAGTCGGTGTCTGACACCGAACTTGTCCCGCTGAAGTTGGAGGCATAGAAGGTCAAGTGGATCTAACCTTTATCGCCGATACTCTGAACGCCGCGATCGATCCGGGAACGCGCATTCTGACGCTAAAAGCCGATGTGCCGTTCGGTCCGCCCATCGCTGAAATATTCGAGAAATACTTGAACGGCGGCCCGCTCCTACTGACGGACACCTCGGTCACTATGCTCACGCAGCCTGATCGTGTGCTCCTGACGGGCTCCGGCAACTCATTCCCCCTGTTCGGGCAGCAGGTTCGCGCCTATTTTACGGTTGACGGCAGCGATGCTGTTCTCGACCTGATCGCGAATCCTGCCGGGGATTGGGACCTCGGAGTCAGTTTTCCCGTCCTGGCGGACACGGGGCTTACCAAACTCGTTTTCAGCACAGTGTCGTTTACAGTTCGCTCTTCGAATGCCTCTGTGACTCCCCATGGAATGTTCATAACGGGCGTCCTTCAGGTCACGGGATATATCGCGTTTCTGACTGCTCTTCTCAACGGCGCGACCGAACTGCTTGTCGAGGGGGCGGTGGAACCCTCGGGAGATATTCCGAAGTTCCGTCTGACTGAGGCGTCTTCGACACAACTGGCCAAGATCGGCGGGTTCCTGCCGATGCACGCTCGTATCGTTGCGGGCGCTGAACCGGACGGTGAGGGCGGCGTCACAGTGGAGCTTATGCTCCAGGGTGTTTTGACATATGTGCAGAATGGTCAGGACCGCACGATTGCCTTCGGGGTCGATCTGATCAATATCGTCCCCACGCTCTACCGGTTTGTCGCCGATACATCGGAGGCCGACCTCGGTATCCGCGAACTCGTTCAGCTGGTAAGCGGCGCAGAAATCGGAGGAGCGCTGCCGCCGGTATTCTCCGTGCTGGATAACTTTGTATTCACCGAGTGGGAAATCAGCGTCGGCATCAATCCCATCTCCCTGTCATACGCTTCGTTGACCGTTGCGAGCCGCAAACCCTGGAATATCATCGCCAATCTTCTCGATATCGAGATCGAGGCGCTCAAGCTTTTCGCCGTTTTCTCCGGCGGTTCCATCGGTTTAGGCTGCCAGCTTACTGCTCTCCTGAGCCTTGATCAGCCTACCGATTTGGCAGTTGTAACGATCAACGCAAAGTACCCGGGCTTTCAGATCAGCGGCGCGCTCACCGAAGGGGAGATCGATGTCCGCTGGATGGTCAGGAAGTATCTCGGCGCGGGCGCTGCCGATATCCTTCCCGACAAGCTCAAGATCGTTGCTCTTTACCTTGCGGCCGATCCGCCCAGCGCCACCTTTTCCTTCTACACGGAGATCGATCTTACCTGGCCCATCGATATCGGAGTCGCATCGTTCACGGTCGAGAAACTCAAGCTCGGGATCAACCGCATCGCTCAGGGGACGGGCGGGCTTATCGGTGGCGACTTCCGCCTCGGCACGATCGTGCCGGAAGTGCGAGTCGACGTCACCGCGGCTTACAAACCGGGAGAGGGCTGGTTGTTCGATGGCGGTTTGAAGGATACGAGCACCCTTTCGCTCAGCCAGATCATTGCCTCGTACCTGCCCGATTGGGACCTGAGCGCATTCGATATTACGCTGCTTGCCCTGCGAGTATCTTTCTCGCCGCGTGGGGATTCGTCGAAGTATCACATCATGACGGACGCGCGATGGGATATCGCCATCGGAAGCTTCACGCCGTCCATCCGCACGACTGTCGATATTCGGTACGATGGGGCGAAGCCGGTCGATAAATACGCCGGGTTCGTTCGCGGCACTGTCGATATCGGTGGCTTCGAGCTCTTAGCCGAAGTGCGCTTTCCGAAGAACGAACTGCTGCTGAAGTTCGGTGAACTGTCCGTCCTCATTGAGACGCAGCCGAAAACAAAGCTGACGATCAAGTTCCCCGATAAATCATTGGGGGATGTTATCGCAATGCTGGTCAGCGCCGCCGTCGGCGAGGACTACACTCTTCCTGCACCATGGAGCATTCTCAACCTCATCAATCTGAAAGACTTCACGCTGATCATCTATCCCGACACAAAGGACATCGGCCTGGTCTACTCTCCAACGCCGCCGGTGAACCTGGGCTTCGGCTCCATTACTTCCTTTGAGCTCTGGTACACGGGATCGTCGACAGGAAATCCGAGCGTCGATCTGAAGATCGTTGGCGGCTCTTTCCTCGGTCAGAAGATCGATCCTGCCGATCCGGTGAAGATGGATGTGCTCAATCCTGCCTCAGCGCCCAAGGTGCCGGGGCAGGGTGATACTCTCCTGTCGATACCCTTCCTCGGCATGGGGCAGAGAGTAACTCTCAAATCGCCTGCCACTTTCAAGTCGGTGTCGGATGCCCTCGACAAGCTTGAAAAGGCGTTCAAGGACAACGGTCAGGGTGGGACATCGCCAATTGCCGGAACCGAACTCGTACCCAGTGAAGCCGCGAACTGGCTGTTCGGAATTCGCGCCGTCATCCTGGGCGCCATCACGATCAAGGCCGTATTCCTGGATCCGGAGCTGTACGGAATATCCGTCAGCATCGCCGGCGATAAGTTTCCCAAGCTCACCGGCCTCGATTTCGAGATCCTCTATAAGAAGGTGAACGATAGTATCGGCGTTTACCAGATCCAGCTGAAGCCACCGGACTTCCTCCGCCAGCTTGAGTTCGGCGCCGTCACCATCACTCTGCCGATCATCGGCGTCGAGATCTTTACCAACGGCGACTTCCGGATTGATCTGGGCTTTCCGCGCAACGGCGACTTCACACGCTCCTTCGGCATTCAGGTATTGCCGTTCACAGGCAGCGGCGGATTGTACTTCGGCGTCCTCTCCAGCGCCACGGCCAAGCGGGTTCCTGCCACGACAAAGGGATCATTCGATCCAGTTGTCGAGCTTGGTATCGGTCTGCAGGTCGGGCTCGGCAAGAACATCGACAAGGGCATTCTGAAAGCGGGCTTGAGTCTTACGCTGGTTGGAATTGTAGAAGGAGCGCTCGCATTCTACAATCCTAACGATCCGAAGGATGTTCAGGATGCTGTTTATTACTACCTCACAGGTGACTTCTCTCTGGTCGGTCAAATCTACGGAGAGATCGATTTCGCGATCATTTCAGCCCGTCTCGAAGTGCTCATCACGATCGGCGTCTTCCTGATCATGGAGGCCGCCGAGCCGATTACATTCGGCTTCTTCGCGCAGATCAAGGTTTCGCTTACGGTTAAGATCAATCTGGGCCTTTTCAAGATCTCTCTGTCATTCGGGTTTGAGGCCTCGATCCGGGAGTCGTTTACCATTGGCTCCGTCGGAAAGAAACCGTGGGCTTCCCTGCCCGAAATGCCGCAACGCCGCCGCTTATCCACGCGCCTGGACGCATTCTCCGCAGATGAAGATGCCGTGCTGGTTTTCCATCCTGTCGTGGCTGAAACGCCCATAGAAATTCCACTCCTGTTCGTGCCGCAGTTCACGCCTAGCTCTGAGATCAAAGACGGATTGCCAGAGGCGTCCAAAGCGCAGGCGGTTGCCTCTCTCTACATCGCCACATCGGCAGGGATGGCTCAGGCGGGTGGAACGGCGTTCGACGACCTTGTAACAGGTGTCCTGCTCTGGACGCTAAGCGCCTATTTCCAACCGGAACAAAAGGAGACGCCCGTTGCCGATGTCCTGGGACATCCGGTCTCGATCGATGACCTCACAGAGATATGCAAAGATCTCGCCCGGCCCGGCCTTTCGATCCCGTTCGATGAAACTCAGCTTGTAGCGTTCTTTGAAAAGTACCTGGAGTTCAAGGTATCCGTTGCAAAAGAGGGAGCTGACGGCGACGACCAGGCGGTGAGCGTATTCCCGATGTTGTCCGCGATTACGCTGCGATTGCCTTCCGGTGAAGAGATTGATTTTGCAACTCATCAGACGGTGTCCGCCCAATATCTTCGCGTGGTTAAGGACTACTTCAAGCCGATGCTGGTCGATTTCCTGACTCCGGAAGAGAAGGCGCTCAATGCATCCGTCATGTCGGAGCCCACAGCCGCCGAGCGATCGCTTGCTGCCTGGATCATGCTTGACTATTTCACGCTCCTGGCCAAAGGCGTATCTCAGGCAGCGCTGGACACCCTGACATCCATGACCTATACCGTGAAAGATGGAGACACTCTTTCCGGTATCGCCGCGCAATTCCCCGCAGGTGGTTTGACACCGCAATCCATTGTGCGAGCCAATGCGGCGCGTACGCTCAGGAGTGGAAGCGCGCTGGCTGTTCCGGCCGTTCGCCATCGTGTACTATCCGGCGAGGATGCACATGCCGTTGCGGCACGCTATGGTCTTGATCCGGGTGTCAGGCTGACCGATACGGACTCGGATTGGCTTACCATAGAGGGCATTACGCATCGGGTGAACGGAGCTGCAGGCGATACTCTGCTTGGCATCGCTCGATATCATGGAGTCAGTCTGGACGACATTGCGGACATCAATGCAGAACGCACCGACATCTTCCCGGCCGGCAGAAACATCCTGCTCCCGTTTGTAGAGGCCATGACGGTGAAAGACCTGATCGCCAAAATGGAAGCGGATGGACGGTTCGAGAATGTCGGCGGAAGCGCCACGCGTTCGCTCCTGAATGGCCTGCGGCCTCCCTCCCCGACTGGTAGCGCTCTTGCCGGCCTGTACGAGCTGAACGGTCAGCAATTCGATGCATCGGAGCTTGTCGCCGATCAGGAGTTCCGTCTCGTTGCAGATATTCTGGAGTGGCTGAAATTTGAAGCTCCTGTGCCTCCTCCCTCTGATCGTGAACCCGATCCACTCAAACAGGAGCTGCCATATAAAATCTCCGCGAGTGATGAACTCACGATCAAGGCGTTCACGGGCGCTTCGCTTGCCGTAAAAGTCGAGTCGCTTACAGCGCTTCCGGCATACGAAACCCGGCCGCAGTCGTTTGCGCTCGGCAATGCCGTAATATGGCGGCCCGCCGCGCCGCAGTCTCTTGCGAATGGGAGTAGGGGACGTCTTGCCTCGGGCGACCTCTCAATATGGGCGATTCCGGCGACGCTGCAGGCCATCATCAGCGATCCCAATGTTCACCTGCCCGTCAACATCATCGAGAAAATCCAGGATGCGCCCCATGAGCCGCCGTATTCCGTTGCCGGGCTGACGGCGGAGCCTGACTACAGCTGGGCAGCCACTATTCCGATCACTATCCGGCAGGTCTCTGCTCCGGGTGGAGGCGCTCTTCCCGGCGTCTACGAGATGTCCGGAGCGAGTGTCGCGGGAAGCTCTATCTTACAGAAGCTTCTGACGGAGACGGCGGACGGCAGCGATCCTATCGCGGAACTGTCCGTGCTCTATTCGCCGGATCCGCTCGAAGATCCGTCCGGAAGGATGCTGCTATCCCAGTCCGCTTCCAAACTGTTCCTGATCCAGACGAATCTCTCCACTGCCGCCAATCCAACATTTGCGATGGCAGGCGCGGCGCTCACTGCCATGGGAGGCTCGGGCACAGTCGGCATGACGCCACTGGAACTGCTGCGCCTCGTCTGGGAAGGCAGCGTGGTGCGTTCCGGTGGCTATTACCTCTACTATCACGATCAGAAAGCTGCGACGGGACTGCCTGCATATCTCTTCAACGGTACCGACGAAGCTTCGATCACTCTGCTTGTGACCTACTCGAATACCGATAATGTGCTGAGACCCTATATGGACAGCCTGGTCGTCAATAAGGATATCGACATCTCTACGACATTGTTCTATCTTGAGGCCGCCGACGGTAGCCTGGTCGAGGATGTTTCGACGATGCTTCCCGGCTGCATCGGCTTTGAGGCCGTTCGGACGCCGCCGGTTTCGACGGCGCTCCTACAGTCTCAAGTTACCTCGGAGGCTGCGCAGCCCTTCATTGGCGAGCTGTTCAACCTTCTAAACTTCCAGGTTGTGCCGTTCGACAAGTTTAAAGAGAGCCCGTTCGCTCCGGCGGTTAGTCCGGCCGAGAGTCCGCAGTCCGATCCCGATCCCAACCGCTCGCTTCGTCCTACGATGACATCCGATGTATGGAGATATCAGGGAACTATTCCCATATACAGGTTCCTTGCGCCTGAGGCAGGCGAGGGGAGCAGTGTCCTGTCGCTTCCCGATCCGGCGGACAACCCATATCGCGGCATCGGCGGGACCGCGGCTGTCGGGATTACATGGCTCGATATCTTCGGCAACCGTATTACTGATGCCGGAACGCCGCTTCGCCTTGAGATCCCTGTGCGATACTCGGACAGCCTGATCCCGCTGGACAAGTGGCCGAATGTCGCCAGCGATTATCTAGTCGATAAGGCTGTAAAACCGCAACTATCCCTTCGCCTGCGCTTCAGCACTGCGATTTACGGGGAAGAAGACGGCATCAAGCGCGCGTATGCCGACTGCGCCACGTTCCAGCTTATCTACTTCCAGCTGTCGCAGCCGGGCGTAAGCGTCACTGTCACGTCCACGCTCGACTCTGTTGCCCACGACAGCACAGCGGCATTTATCGATTTTGCGGGGAAAGCATACACATATTTGAACGGCCTGATCGGTGGATCAGCCGCCGTGGCGGACATTGAAAAAGTGGTGCTTCTCGATGTTGCCGATACCGCCTCGGGGCAGTATTACCAGCTCATTACCAGCGTTCAGATAGCGCGGCCTGAATCACAGATACAGGCGGATCTCAGCGCGCAAGTTGCATCGCCCATTAAACAGGTCGCCAGCACTGTGCCGCCCCGTTACGATGCGGATGAGGATGAGCCGGCGACACTGCGTGATTTTGCTTTGCGCCTTGAAACTGCGTTCCCAAATCTGGCCGTGGCTGTTTCGTCGGCGCGAGAAACGCAGGACGATGCGGCGCTGGTGAAGGATGTCTGGGTGGTTCGCTTCGGCGGCGCGAATGGCATATCCTATGAGTTCAGCGCCGAGCCGCGTTACTGGGCGCCGCTGCCTCTCGCGGTGACGCTGCAGGCGGTGAATACCTGGATCTATTCGTACAAGAAAAATACGCCGATCCAGGATGGAAATCCGCAGCAGCAGAGCTTTGTGGGCGTAGATATGGACCTGCAGGCTCAGGCGGTCCTTGAGGCGATCGACCTGTTCCTATCGCCTCAGTTTGTCGTACCCGGATGGCTGGCGGAGAACACCGCTACGCCGGCTGAAGAGGCCGATCTGCCCATTCAGCGTATCTTGAAGGCTAAGAAAGCCATCGCAGCTGCCGCTGCCGCGAAGATCGCTCCCGTACTGATGGGCGGCTCCTTCACCGAGGCTGCCTGCAAAGCTGCCGTCCAGAAAATCGAGCAGCAATTATTGATCAAGCTGAGCGATCTCAGCACCATCGACAGCATTGTTCAATTTGATGCCGCCGTGACGTCGGCCTTCGACACACCCTCTACAGCGCCGCGTGTCTTCGGCAAGCCGAATGTCGTAAAATCAGACGCTGCCGTTAAGGTTGACGAGACCCAGGATTACACGTTCTCCACGGCGGATGTATCGCTTGCCAATGTCAAAGACAGTTCGTTTATGACATTCCTCTTTGGCACGAGAGACCCTGCCGCTGCTCGAAACGTTGCAGTGCCCATGGCATATCAGCGGACGCACCTGCAATACGATTTCAGCACGATCCCCGGTATACCGGATTACACCGCGTCATCATGGCTCTCGTTTGTGACGCTGTCCGATTTCGTACCGGCTGTCGCGGCGAATATCGCCTCTCGTGACGGGGTATCCGAACTGGGCGATCTCGTAATTCCCGTGCCTCTTCGCGCCTATCCGCCGTCTCCGATCCTGGTGGAGCAGTCGGGCGAGAGTTCGCCTCCGCTGCCGGATGGCGGCGCGGCTATCGCAGCTACAGCGCCGATAGAGAGTCCATCGCTTGATGATGCCAAGCGATGGGATTTCACCTACGAGTATCAATATGCGGCTGCGGACCAGGATGCGATCTACAGCACCGTTATCCTGAACAGTCCGGTAGACAATCCCGTAAACGCCCTTGCGGATCCTGGAAAGCCCAACCTGTTGGAAGCAATTCTCCAATTCACGTTGGTTCAAGGCGACCTGTGGCGCGATCTGGAAAGCGCGCTTATCAATGCGCCGGATCCGGCTCTTGCGCTCGTCACGATGGAATCGCTGGCGTGGCTTGTAGAGCGCATTGCAGCCGCCTGGCCGGCATGGCCTCCTAAGATGCAGTCGTTTGCTGCACTGCCGGAAACGATCCAGGTTGACCTGAAGCTGTCTCAGGAAAAAGTATCGGTAGTAGGCGTCGATTATGATGTGTATGGTGTGAAGGTCACTGTGCTGTCGGCAGGCACGGATTACCGGCCGGAAGTTGAGCTCCCGGGGTGGAATACGGCCAAGCATGCGGAGGATGCCACCGGCATTACATATATCTTTGAGAACGGCGGCAAATACCTGCCGTACAGTGATGGAGGCGATATCACCCGGCGAACCGTTCGGTTTAAGCGCCTTGATGTGCTGAAGGAACAGAATGGCTGGGCCGGCGTCTCCGTGCATCGCAACGAACGTCTTGTGGACGGCAAGGACACGAATTCTGATTTTGTATACCAGACGCCGCTGGTGCAGTTCTCCAATGTCCTGACACCACTGCTGCAACCGCAGACGCGAATCGATATCGCGCAATCGCTGCCTGTTCCGCCCGCCACGGACAAGCTTTACGAGTACCTTCGCGCCTTCCTTCGGGACTTCTTCGACGCTGCCACACTCGGAGACAGCGTCGGCGGCCAGATCAAGCTCGTAGGAAGTTTCGCTTACCCGCTTGCCCCGGATTCTGGCGACATGTCTTTCCCGATCGATCTTCCAATCTTCCTGACACCACCATTCGATATTCAGGTCAAGTCGGGAACTGCCGATCCCGTCGATTTGGATGTCTTCACGAGAGGCCTGGCGGATTTCATCATGGGCTGGTTCGGCGATCGTAAACTGACTGGCCGTATCGGCGAGTTGCGATTGCAGCTTTCACTGTTCGCCGGCAGGACCGAACGCCCTCTGCCTTTGCTGGAACTCGATAATCTCTATCTGGAAACGGAGCTAATATGGAACTGAAAGGCGCGGCAGCGCTTGCTGTCGCTTTGACAGCTGCAGCCGGACCCTCATTTGCCGCTGTGACCGTGAGTTCGCAAAATTGCCTGCATCTGAGCGCCAGTGTCAAAGGCGCAAACAAGAGGGCAGAGATCAAGAAGCAAAATGCGAACTACGCCGTAAATCTCCTCCAGGAGGTTATGAAGACCGCCGATCTTACCCAGGTGACGCCTGGGTTGCCGGGTACTTACCTCGTTCAAGCAAGCCCCCTCAAAGGGCAGTCGAGCTACAAGGAAAAGTACGCCGTCATCTATAGCAACACGCAGGCGATATCGGGAGCGCTTGTCGATTATCCCTTGACCGCTAAGTTCGCTCGTCCGCCCAGTGGGGTGCTTCTCAATGACGGCACAGGCTCCTATATCTGGTTCATCGATTTCCATGCCGTCTTCGGCAAGACCGTGAAGATGCGCCGGGATGAAGCAACGGCCATGGCGCCTGTGTACACGTGGTTCAAAGCGGTAAATGCAGGTGGAAGGACATCGAATCGAATTGTCATGGCCGGTGACTGGAACCTGGGCGCGACCGATGCCGGCTTCACCTCTCTCAAAGCTCTCTCTACGACGATGAAGGTCGAACCCAATGTGAAAACCAGTCTTACCCGCGCCGGGGCTCCGTCGGAACCATATGACCACTTCGTTTACGACAGCTCCAAAGTCAATGCCGGCACATTTATGCTGACGCCGTTCCCGGCAAACAAGACCCCGAAATGGTATCGCGATAACGTTTCAGACCACCGTGGTATTTCATGCGTTATTCCCTGATACGCTCTTTTCGAGGAGTGGCCATCGTGTTGAGTTCGGCCCCTCTGCTTTATCTGCCTTCGTATGCGGCAGCGGATGGCAGAGAGCTTACGGCCCGGAGAGGCGTTGAGTTTTCGGACCAATTTGCTCCGCCCCTGAGCGGGCAGGGGCCGCGAATGGTGACGGTTGGGGCATGCCGTTTCATTATGGGGAGCCGTCCGGAAGAACTCGGATTTTCCGCGCGTGAGGCGCGCCACGAGGTGAAGCTCAGCGCGTTCGCAATCGGCAAATTTGAGGTGAGCAACGAGGACTTCTGCCGCTTTCTCAATGCAGAAGGAAACCGGAAGGCGGACGGCATTCCATGGGCGCTCATCGGCAATGGGCACAACTGTCGCATTCGATTTGTCAGGGGGATTTTTTCACCGGATCCCGGTTATGCCCGCTATCCCGTCGTAGCCGTTTCATGGCTGGGCGCGCGCGCATACTGCCGGTGGCTGACGGCCCGCACCGGCCGGTCGTACGATCTGCCGACGGAAGCGCAGTGGGAGTGCGCGGCTCGCGCCGGAACTTCAACCGACTGGGATTGGGGCGACAGCTTTCAAAAGGACCGGCTGAACTGGCGTAAGACACGCCATATACCGGCCGCCATGCCTGTAGGCTCCTTTCCCCCCAACCACTGGGGCATTTGCGACATGCTCGGCAATGTGTGGGAATGGGCTCTGGATAAGTTCACCGAGGATGCATACGAGCTGCTGCCGGCTTCGGACCCGGTTATGTATGACGATGACAACTGGACCCCGGTAATACGCGGGGGAAGTTTTCATGACAGCGTCGAATTCTGTCGTCCAGGCTTCCGGGCGGATCTATGGTGGTGGGGAGACTATGACAATGTTGGATTTCGTGTGGCCTGCGATGTTCCGGGAAACTGACATAAGTGAGCCGGCGCATAGGGAGACTTCGCTCCCGCGGCAATCGTGGCTGTCTTCGTTCTTATCCGGTTCCGCGATGAAGACAATGAAGGCCTTTCTGCTTGTTGTTCTCGCTGTACTGGCGTTGGGATATCAGGGAGAGGCAAAGCCTGCCGGAACGCAGCTCGTATATCTCCATTCCGGACTTCCTGCTTTCGGCTTGCGCCTGACGATTGAGGGCGGATCGGCGCCGAGCCGTATTGTCGCTTCCGATGCGGCAGGCCGCATACCGGCAATTGCCGCAGGATCGGTCGTGACTATTACCGATCCGTCGACCCGGCTTGCCCTGATGCGCTTTAGCGTTCCCAGGCGGGTACCGCAGCGGGTGCTCGTCCCCGAACCGATACGAATGAAAGCGACTGTGGCCGGAAGTGAAGACTACCTTCGCACGATCACGATCCAGTATGGGTTCGGTTCGCGTATTACGGCAAACGAGAGGTTCCGGCAAGATTACGACCGGCTCATCGGTCCAAGCCCCGGCGAAAATGTTGTGTTCGGAACACCCATGCCGAAGAGCTCGCCGGAATGGGTTTATACTTGTGTTGGAGCGCAATCTCAGTTTGTAACAGGCTGGATTCCGGCCACAGATACTCCGCAGGTTCTGTTGTATACTCGGGCCGGCGATGTGCTCCTTCGCGACGTCGCGCTTCCAAAAAACATACAACCGCGTGATACCATAGACCTCGGCCGGCTGGAGCTTCTTCCGTCGCGCCACATACAACTGGATATCGACGCTCCTGAGACCGCTGTACAGTCGGACTATCTGATTTACCTGAGATCCGCGCAAATTGCTTCGGAGGATCGCCAGCAGGTGGCGCGGTATCTCAGCGTGCTGGATAGAATCGCTCCTCGCATTTTCGCATTTCTCACTCAAGCCCGCCCATTGGCTGCCGCTCGGGGATCGTCGCAGATTGTGTACATTCCGCGTTTTGAGCGTTTTCGGCTCCGTATTGCTCCCGCAATTGCGCCCGGCACAGTGGAGCAAGTTGTCGATGTCTCAAGCGGATCAGCGACCGTGTCGGTGAAGGCGGCGGAGTTGTCCGCGGCCGAAGCGGCAACAGAGCCGCTCGACGGTGTTGTGCTGAGGGAAGGAACGCAAGCGCCGGTTCCAGGCGCGCGGATCGTCTACAGTGCTCCACCCGAAAAGATCGAGGTGACTGCCGATGCTCAGGGGCGATTTCACTTCCCGAATGTGGCAACCTCGCGTTCAATCACGCTGTACGCTACGACGCCTGCCGGAGTAAGGCCGCCGTCTTCAGCTCGACTCGATCTGGTTCGCGATCCCGGCGCAAATACTCCCGTGACTATCGTGCTTCCCACTGAACGGATGCGCGCATGGTCTCCGTTCGCGGCTCCCAAGCAGCCCCGCTTATCCCTGTCTGCCGCCGGGATCGAAGCCGGACGCGCTAAGCAAGGACCTTACCTCTCTCCATTCTCCGCAGCGCCGTTAGCCGCCCGGACAGCGACTGCCAACCTTCAAAGCGAGTTGTTCTTTACGGATGACGAGTACGAAAACTGCATCGTCGACGTATTTTCCAAGATATTCGGCGATGAGATACCGGTGGATGTCACCGATGCGCAGTGGGTTTCCATTCCGGAGGGCAAAATCAGCGTTACGATTGCGCAAAGCGGCACTTACGATGTGCGCCTGGCAGTCGGTCCTCTACTGGCATATGCTGCCGAAGGAATATCCTTTACGGCAAACCAACCAAAGGTTTTGACATTAACGCCTGTAGCCCCGTTTGTCCATAATGCGCTTGTTACATATTTTCGATATGCAGGGTTTGCAGCACCTGTTCAGGAAGGCACAGGCGTTTACTACAGCAGCGCTGCTACAGAAATGGATCCTCTGCAGGAGGACGCTAATTATCAGGGTGTCACCACTCTGGGGGTAATCGACTACACGCTATATATCTACGTGAACGATCGCGATATGGGATATTTCAGCGGCTTTCTAAACCTAAGCCCGTTCAATTACTATGGCACAGTGTTTCTGCAGGCGCCGCCTAACTGACAGTCGAGTATAAGAGGTTTATAGGCATTATTCGGTCAGGTTGCGAAACTCGTGCAGGTAGAAGCTGAAGCTTTGCCGTATCATGGCCCAAATCAACCTCGACTGAGGAGACACTATGGGCAAGATTCCTGTTGCATTGCAGCTATACAGCGTCCGCAACGAATGTGCGAACGACCTTCCGGGGACACTTGAGAAAGTGGCAAAGTTCGGATATGACGGCGTGGAGTTCGCGGGGTTCTACGGCTACAGTGCCGTTGACCTGCGCAAGATTTTGGACGATAACGGTTTGAAGGTTGCCGGCGCGCACGTGGGCCTTGAGACGCTGACTGGTGATGAGCTGGCGAAGTCGATCGAATATCACCAGACAATCGGCAATCGCTTTGCGATTGTTCCCGGCCTGTCCGGCGAACGCAGCTCACGCGAAGCCTGGCTGAATACCGCCAAGACCTTCAATGAGCTTGCGGCTGCTCTTCGTCCGCATGGCCTGCAAACGGGCTACCATAACCACGGAGTGGAGTTTTCGCCCGTCGACGGAGAAATTCCGTGGGACATCTTCTTCGGGAATACCGATCCCGATGTTGTCATGCAACTCGACATGGGAAATGCCCTGGAAGGCGGCGCCGACCCGATCCCGTTTCTTGAGCGCTATCCCGGCCGCGCCACGACCGTACACCTGAAGGAATCCCCCGACGGCCTGATTGGCGAAGGCGATGTTCGCTGGGACGATGTTTTCCGCCTCTGCGAGCAGCCAGGCAACACCGAATGGTACATCGTAGAGCAGGAGGGGGACAAATACCCCCCACTGCAGTACGTCGACCTCTGGCTCCAGAAATTCCGGGCGCTGGGGAAATAGAGACCTAAGTTGGGCAAGCCTCTCCCCCCGTCGCTGTCGCGACTTACCCCTCCCCGACAAGGCTCGGGAAGGGGTGTACCAATTTTCGTAAACCAGACGACTCTATAGTGAGTCGAGCTTATGATCTCAGGCTATGCGTCTTTAAGAGTCGTCTGGCAAATGACCCTTGGACATCCCTTTCCTATAAGCCCCACTGGTGGGTCGGAGAGGGAAGAGGCGCGACAGCGCCTGAGGGAGAGGATTCTTAAGGCTTCCCTTATATCGCCATGGATGCCATCCGCCAGGATTTCTCAAGCAGCCGGTTGAGACCGCGGATGGTGTCCTGCATGGTTTTGTCGAGATCTGTTGTGGTCGTCGAACCATGTGATCCATGGGGATCGTCCGCTCTCGCCGGGCGGTCCTCGCCGCCGAGCAGTTCAAGCAGGCGAATGCCGCTTGGCGTTCCAAGCCCGGCAGTGGGGGTCCAAGCCTGCGCCGGCATGTCGTTTGCCGGCTGCCGAACTCCTGCTTTGCCGATAAATGTCGATGCGGCCTGCTCCTCATAGAGCAAGGGCGTCAGGAAGCCTGATCTCACTTTTGCCCCCTGGTTGCACTGTGCAATGAGTGCGCCCCAGAATGCCGCAAGGCTTGCGCTGGTGGCGCTCACGAGTACCTGCCGTCTTCCCAGTGTTATCCGGAATGCGCAGAGCACACTGGATGTGGCGCTGATGTCCGGCGTGAGCCTGCCTGATCCCTGAGACAAATTCTGCTGGAACACCGGCCTTGGAAAGTACTGGCTGCCGGATACCTCGTCCATGTCTTCGCCTTCGGAGTGAGCGCCCCGGTGCATGAAACTCCATGCCATAGCGGAGACGCCGCATGCCAGTGTCAACGGACTCGAGGCGGGGAATTGGGGCACGAGCGCCCCAGCCCTGGACGATATCGGCGCAAGGCCGCAGCATACGGTAATCCCCAGCAACGCCGCTTCCGCAATCGTTTCGGCCAGCGTCCGCATAATATTGGGAGTCCATGCCGGGGAGTCTTCGGGAGCGCTCCAGCTGATCGCAATAACGGACGGCGAGTTTTGCCTGTCGTGGATCGCTTCCTTAAGGGCACACAGTAGACCCGCTGTCGTATTTGGCGCGATATAGACAGCCTGCCTTGCCCCCGGAGCTGCCGCCCCGGCCACTTCCACATCGAGAGTCAGGGCAGCATCCACCGTGGCGTTTGAGCCGGGCCGATTACCGCCGCCAAGCACGGGAACTGTTGCTATGCCCGGTCTGGGCATTGAGAGGCTGGTGAAGTGCTGATCGACATCGGCGATATCAAACCCGCCGCCCCAGAGGTTCTCCGCTTCCGCCTCACTCTCACCCGAGGGCGAGTTCAGCGCGATAATCCCGACACACTGCCCTGTTCCATTGAGCCGGGCAGGGAAATCGTGCAGACGCGCCATTTCCGGGATCGAGAATATGTTTTCCTGGATACCGCCGCCTAGCCCCAGGGTATTCTGCTCGTGAATGCGGAAATTCGGTTCCAATATCGGCCGGTTATCCAGTCCGAAGACGCCGGCTACAATGTTTTCAAGGTGTTTGGGAACGTATATTGATCCTGTCCGTCCACGATAGGAATGATTTGCGGTAGAGTAGATCTCAAGCGTGACGCCGAATGCGCGGCTCACATGCTCGCATGTTCCGGCGACCACGACGATTCGCTGCGCGGCGCTGACCTTTACCACCCACAGACCGCGGACGCGGGCAAATTGCTCGACAAGGGCTATGTCTCCGGCATCGGCGCCGAATTGTGTTTCTATCTCTTCATGCGTCATGAAGTGCCGGCTTCGGGCTGTGGAAGCGTTCATGGACGCAATCTGATCCGCAAGGCCTGCTCCCTGTTTGGATCGCAGGTGCACGACGATGTGCATAATCTCATGACTGGCCGGTGAACCGGCGATCCGCGCTCCGGGGATGGGAGCTCGAAAACTTCCGGGCACTGCTACTAACTCTCGGGTTTCCGGGATCAACATGACACCTCCAACTTGCTCGCTCGGCGCTCGGAATGCGCCATCACAATGTCCTTCCGGTATCGCCGCATTCCACAGAAATCGTGGCTGCAGCGTCGAAAGAAGCTTATGAGAACAGTTTAATGCAGTTCGCGTAGCCGAAACCGTAGCCGGACAGAAGGAAAAATGTATACTGACCCCGTACCATGGTTACGTTCTGTAAGGAGAAGATGTGAACGGCACTCCGCCCCTAAAGATTGAGTTGTTCGGACGGATGGAGGCTGAGATCCATGGACGCGTCCTTCCACGCATGCGTTCACGCAAGGAGCTCTGGCTGCTGGCGCTGCTTGCCCTCGAATCAGGGCGCGATGTTTCTCGCGTATGGCTATCGCAAACTCTCTGGCCTTCGCCCGATTATTCAACCGATCTTGCCAACAATTATCTGCGCCGGAGCCTGATGGAACTGCGCAAAGCGCTCGGAGAGGAAGCCGGCCGGCTTCAATCCGGAAGCTCGCGCTCGGTTAGCCTCGACCTGACTGGCGTGTATGTCGATGCCCTCGTTTTCGATGCGGCGATCGCCCGCCGTGACCCTGCGTCTCTAGAGGAGGCCGTTGAATGTTATTCCGGCCCGCTCTTAACAGAGTGCACGGAAGGGTGGGTGGCCCCACTTCGGGAGCGCTATGCGCAGGCTTACGGCCGGGTTCTTGAAGAGCTATCCGCTCGCGCACTGGCGGTGGGCAACTATGAGGACGCCGAGCGCTATCTGCGCCGTGCCGTCGCCGCCGAGCCTCTATCCGAGCCGGCACGCCGTTCCCTGATGGAAACTCTGCGCCGCGCCGGCGACCTTTCCGGGGCGCTCCGCATTTACCACGAGCTGGAAGATCTGCTGCGTCGTGAAAATGCTACGCCGTCCGAGGATACGGTTCGCATATTCCGGCGTATCGCAGGTGAAGCGCGCCAATCCGCCACAGTCTCGCATGAGGCGGCACCCGCTGCGCGTCCTGCCGTATCCGGCTATATCCCGTCGCCGGTCACCGAACTGGTAGGCCGCGAGAAGGATATCGTCGAAGTAAAGGCTGCCCTGGGAGCAGCGCGACTGGTGACGCTGATCGGAACTGGAGGCGTCGGCAAAACGCGCATGGTCCTGCAGGTTGCCGACGAGGTTCGGGAAGAATATCCGGACGGAGTGTGGTTTGTCGATCTCGCGCCGTTGACCGATCCCGCGCTTGTGACGCAAGCTGTTGCCGCAACGCTCGGCATTCGCGACGATGCGGCGGCATCGCTGGACATCGCCCTGACCGATTATTTGCGTCCCCGAACGGCTTTGATCGTCCTGGATAATTGCGAACATCTCACCGACGCCTGCGCCCTTCTTGCAGGCCGGCTGCTGGCACATGCGCGCGATATCCGTATTTTGGCAACCAGCCGCCAGGTGTTATCGTTGATGGGAGAGCGCGTCTGGCGCGTTCCGTCGCTGCCATGCCCCGAGCTCGACGGTCTGCCGCGCGACGGTGAGGCGGCCGTGCGCCTCGTTACCTCATCACCCGCTACGAAGCTCTTTATTGATCGCGCTAAAGCTGTCGACAGCCGTTTTGCCGTTGATGCCGGGAACGCCCGGACCGTCGCGCAGCTCTGCCAGCGATTGGACGGCATTCCACTTGCGATCGAACTCGCGGCCGCTCGTGTGCGTGTGTTATCCGTCGAAGAGATCGCGGACCGGCTCGATAACCGTTTCCGGCTTCTTACGTCCGGCTCCAAGACAGTGCTGCCACGGCAGCAGACACTGCACGCGTTGATCGACTGGAGCTACAACCTTCTTACTTCCGCCGAGCAGCAGATCCTTGCTCGCCTATCCGTGTTTCGCGGTGGCTGTACGCTGGAAGCCGCCGAATCGGTATGCGCAGGCGGCTCGATCGATTCGTTCGACGTGCTGGATCTGCTAACGGCCCTTGTCGATAAATCTCTGGCGTTCGTCGACCGCGATGCCGACGGTCACAGCCGATACCGTCTGCTGGAAAATGTGCGCGCTTTCGCCGCCGAGCACCTCAAAGGCGAAGAGGCGGATATGGTGCGTATGTGCCATGCGGACTACTATGCCGCGCTCGTTCAGGAGGCGGAGCCGAAACTGCGTGGCCCGGAACAGCTGGTCTGGCTGCAGAAGCTTACGGCCGATCGCGGCAATATCTGGGCTGCCGTGGATTGGAGCTGCGCGCTGCCTCCGGAATCGGATCTGCCGCTGCGTCTCGTTTCAGGCCTCTGGCGATACTGGTTTACCCAGGGACGTTTCTGGGAGGGATGCGGGCGCATCTCGGCAGCGCTCAAGGATCGCGTCCTGGTTGGGCGGTATGCGGCATGGACACTCTTTCTTGATGCTCTGTTTGCAGAACTGCTTGGCGACGAATCCAACACCGAGGAGGTCGAGGAGGGGCTGCGCATTGCCGCTGATGCCGGTGACGCCTGGCTGTTGGTGTTCGGCCGCTATATTCTGGGCTGGACGCAGCGTCACCGCGAGTGGACTCTCGGAATGGAGACGATCCGCGTTGCGCTGGATGAAGCGCGCGTTCTTGGCGATGTCTGGCTGATGTCTGAGATCATGAACACGCTCGGATTTATGGCTTTATATGTGGGCGATGCCGACCTGGCACGAGCTTTGCTTCTTGAGGGAGAAGTACTGGTGCAGCGGACGGGCGACCGCTGGCTTGCAAGCGAGTTCACATATCATCTGGGCTTGCTTAAAAGCGCGGGAGGAGACTACTCGGACGGCAGAAGGCTTTTCGAGGACACCCTCAGCCACCAGAGAGTCATCGGCGATCAGAATGCGATCGGCGCGACGATACATTGCCTGGGGTGGATCGCAGTTGCGGAGAACGACTACGGGCGGGCGCGGGGGCACTTTCATGAGAGCCTCCAGGTCAGGGTCGTACTTGGTTTTCGGCGCGGCATGATCGCATCGCTGGAGGGCATCGCCTACACGGAAGCCCATGCCGGCGATTCTATTCGCGCCACAGAGCTGCTTGCAGCTCTGTCCGTACTGCGAACGGCCGGAAGATCGTCACTGCTGCAGTTCTGGAAGTTCGATTCCGACGAGCTGATGGAGCACGTGCGGACAAAGGTGCCGCCGGAGCGCTTTCAGCTTACATGGAGTCGCGGGGAGAAGCTCACATTAGAGGATGCTGTGGCGCTCGCGACATCCACCGAAAATTCTGCAACGATAGCAGACGAGAATTAAGTAACCGTGTGTATAATTTCTGCACACGCATATTTGCATTTCGAGGAGTAACATGGCTGACCAAGAAGAGGCGAAACACGCCGAGATAAAGTTGGAGTTCACCGAGGAAGTCACTCACAAGCTGAAAGCCGCTGTCGACCAGGCTGTCGCAGCGGGCAAGCCGGCTACCGTATCCCTGCAGCTCAGTCAGGATGCCCATGCGGCATTCGTTTCACAGCTGACCAAAGGACCGGCTACGGCCACTGCGCTAATCCATAACGTTCCGGAGAAGGAAGACGAAGAGCCGGAGCCGTTGCCGGAAGAAGAGACAGAAGAAACCGAGGAAGAAGAGACAGCGTAGCCAATGCCACACACTGGCGGAAGCAGTCTTCGCACACGGCCGGCGAGCGAGACTTTGGAAATCGCTCGCCGGATTGCGCCAGGCCTTGGCATCACTCGGGTTACGGATATCACTCGGCTGGACCGCATCGGAATTCCTGTATCGACGAGCGTCCGCCCTGGCGCTCATCGTCATTCCCTATGTGTCTGCGCGGGGAAGGGGATGACCTGGGCCGATGCGCATGTCGGCGCTTATATGGAGGCCATTGAATTCGCCTTTGCCGAACCAGGACGGTCGAGCGTCCCCACCGTTGCGGGAACCGCGCGCGATGTCCTTGACGGCTCTCCGGAATCGCTACTGGCGCTTTGTCCCAAGTTCGGCGTGGAAATCGCGCTCGATGCTCCGCTGCCGTGCGCGCCTGCTGTAGAGGTTCTCTACGGGCAGTCGTGCCTGCTCCCCGCGGACCTTGTTTTTCATCCCGGACCGAGTCTTTCAGACCCCTTAGCCCCATATATTTCCAGCACCAATGGGCTTGCTTCGGGCAATACCCTGCTTGAGGCGACCGTGCACGGCGTTGCCGAACTGATCGAACGCGATATTCAATCGTTCCGGTTCTTTCGAGACGAATCGCGTCTGGTGCGCCTGGATACTATGCCGCGGGCTATCGAACCACTCCTGGATGCGATTGCCCGGGCCGGTATCGACCTCTATGTGCGGTATGCGCCGAATGTTTACGGCCTGCCGTATTTCAGCGCCGTAATCGTAGATCCACAGGCCGCTTCTCCGCTCTATATCAATGGCGGTTACGGGCTGCATCCGCATCGGCAGATATCGCTCGTCCGAGCAATCACGGAAGCGGTGCAGAGCCGCCTTTCGTTTATACATGGCGGCCGCGACAGCCTCTCCATCGACTACCGCCACTACGAGAAATGCACGCCGGCCGAGCTTGCGAGGCATGTGACGGATCAGACGGCAGTAGCTGCCGACCCTGCCGGCAGTTTGGCATACGATGATGTGCCAGACTATGCCTCCGAAACTCCCGATGTGGAGACGGCTTTCGATTTTCTTGCGGCCTTGCTTGCGGGGCAGGGGATGAGCCGGATTTGCCGAACGGCCTTCACCGAGCCGGATTTTCCCCTGCAGGTTGTGAAGATCGTTGTGCCCGGGTTGGAATTCTGGGATGATCGCTCGCGGCGAGTGGGACCAAGATTACGTGATTATGTCGAAACCCTCCAATCAGATACTCTTCGCAGGCCCGACGCTCTATGCGTTGCCTGAGCCGCGCAAGATGACGCCGCCGGACCTGAGGCTATTTGCCCCAGTGCGCCGTGGCGATGTCGCCGCAGCAGTAACCCGTTATCAACCGGGTGTAATGGTAATTGCCGACGGCCGCTTCCACCAATCGCTGTCTGTGGGGCATAGAGAGATCCGTGAGGCGATCGAGGAGGGCTGGCAGATCTGGGGATTGTCGTCGATGGGCGCAATTCGCGCACGAGAGATGCGCGACTTCGGCATGCGCGGATACGGCAGGGTATACGATCTCTTCTGGTCTGAGGATGATTTTCAGGACGACGAGGTTTGCACCGTGCACGAACCGGTCCCGCCATACCGGTCCGGAAGCGAACCGCTCGTTCATCTGCGGGCTGCGGCCGCGCATTTCCGCGATGCCGGTTATTTCGGCACGCCGGAGCATGATGTGATCATCGGCACTCTGAAATCCCTCTGGTACGGCGATCGCACACTTCCACTATTTCACCAGCTGGTTTTTGCCGCTGCATTGCCGGAAACGCATTCAATTATTCGCAGCGAACTTGCGGATTTCGGCCGCTTTCGGTGGAAGAGTCTGGATCTGGCCGCGTTTCTGGAGGAAGCGCCCTGGCGGAAGTAGGCTGTTCCTTTCGTTGTACATCGGCTTGCCTGATGATTGATAGCAGGATCGTTGACGCCGGAGCCCCGGCGGTTGAAACCACGACTTCTAAGAAACACATTCTCGTTTGACGAACTCGTAGCCCAGTGCTGCGGCTTCTTTCATGAGCGAGTTGAGGCGCTTTTCTTGGTAGCGACCTTCATGCTTGGCGAATA
>Ga0207671_10000106_pt1 | contig 129102 bp, 116 predicted proteins | sample KBSC24metaG_FD_184352 | JGI IMG/M metagenome (GOLD analysis project Ga0207671, IMG submission 184352) | Corn rhizosphere microbial communities from Kellogg Biological Station, Michigan, USA - KBS C2-4 metaG (SPAdes) (version 2) | ecosystem: Host-associated > Plants > Roots > Rhizosphere >...
ACGACCTCAGGGGCAAGCGCGTCTGGGTCGCCGGCCATCGCGGCATGGTTGGGGCGGCGCTGGTGCGCCGGCTGGCTAATGAAGGCTGCGAGATCGTCACCGCCGGCCGCGACCGCGTCGACCTCATCCGGCAGGCCGAAGTCGAAGCGTTTACCCGCACGACGAAGCCGCACGCGGTGATCCTTGCCGCGGCCAGGGTGGGCGGCATTCTGGCGAACGATACGTTCCCCGCCGACTTCCTGCTCGACAACCTGCTGATCGAAACCAACGTGATGCGCTCCAGCCAGGAGCAGGGCGTCGAAAAGTTCCTGTTCCTCGGCTCGAGCTGCATCTACCCGAAATTCGCCGACCAGCCGATCCACGAGGACGCGCTGCTGACCGGCCCGCTCGAGCCGACCAACGAGTGGTACGCCATCGCCAAGATCGCCGGCATCAAGATCGGCCAGGCTTTTAGGAAGCAGGACAGTGCCGATTTCATCTCGGCCATGCCAACCAACCTTTACGGCCCCGGCGACAATTTCGATCTCAAGTCGAGCCACGTGCTGCCGGCACTGATCCGCAAGGCGCATGAGGCAAAGCTTCGGGGCGACAGCGAAATCACCGTCTGGGGCACCGGCACGCCGCGCCGCGAGTTTTTGCATGTCGACGATTGCGCCGATGCGCTGGTGTTCCTGCTGCAAAACTACAGCGCCGACGAGCACGTCAATGTCGGCTCGGGGGAAGACCTGAGCATTCTCGAGCTGACGCAGCTTGTCTGCCGCGTCGTCGGTTTTGAGGGCAAGATCGTCCACGACCTGACCAAGCCAGACGGCACGCCCAGAAAGCTGATGGATTCGGGCAAGCTGCTCGCCATGGGCTGGCGCCCGCGCATCGGGCTCGAACAAGGCATCGCTGAAACCTACCGGCATTACGTGGCGCTGGCCGGCGTAGTGTGATCGCGGTGCCACTCCCTGCCTCTATGCGGCGTCCGGCCTGAGTTTCACGAGGCTGGAATCACGCGGTCGTGCTCTAGTAGGGGCGGAACGAATCCCCCGACACCGGAGTTCAGCCGCATGTCCCGTCGCCCGCTCCTCACGCTTTCGCCCCTCGTTTGCGCCCTGCTGGTATCGTCGTTCGCCGGACCGGCGACCGCTGCCTCCGAGGCGGCGATGCTGCAATCCTATGTCGGCAACTACACCGGCAGCGGCGTCCTTGCCGGCGGCACCACGCCGCAAACGGTGAAGTGCCGGCTGAACATCCAGTCAACGGCCCCCGCCGTGCTCGACTATACCGGGCGCTGCACGTCGGGCGGGGCCGGCTTCTCGATGACCGGCATCATCAGCTTCGCCGGCGGCAAATTCACCGCGGCGATGTCATCCTCGACGCTCAATCTCACGGCGACCGTCGTCGGCCAGAGGCGCGGCAACGGCGTCGTGTTTTCGAGCAAACAGAACGTCACCATGCAGGGCAGCGCCCGCGACGTCACCTCAACCATGGCGCTCACCGGCGGCACCATCCGCATCGACTTCAGCGCCACCGACGCCAAGACTGGAAAAACGACGTCGGGCAGCATTCCCTTCACCAAGAGCTAGCAGCTCTCAAACCGCCTCGACGAACGGCGTGTAATCCACGTCGTAGCCAAAGTAGCGCGGGCCGACGAGGGCGATGCCTTCGGGGGTCCGCCACTGCGGGTTGCTCGGAAACGCCAGCGCCTTGAGCCGGAGGCCATAGCGGAGCGAATCCGCCGTCACCGGGCCGCCGCTTTCGGCATCGAGTACGGTGATCAGATCCGGCGTCGTCACCAGGATTTTGCCGTCGCGCTCGGCCATCAAGAACTCGTTCTGGAACTGCAGGCTGAAGCTGTGGCCTTTCCACTCTTCGACGCCTTCGAATTGGGCGGTGCCGCGGGCAAAGCCGCCAACCGTCCGCCGTTCGATATCGCGCACGCGGCCGTGGAAAATCTCCTTGGCGCCGAGCAGGTCCTTGATGGCTTCGACCGGCTCGCCGTGCGCCGCCTTGGTGGCGCGTAGCGTTTCGCCAAGTTGGGCGCAGAGGCTGAGCGTGCCGCGCACCACTGCCTTTTTGGCGACGGCGCCGCTCATCGAGTAGAAGGCAAGCAGCGCCGAGCCGCCCATTTCGACCGTCGCCGCCCGCGCCAATCGCTCGGTCCAGGCATTGCTGACGGTGTTGAGCACCAGCGAATTGCCCTTGTCGTCGCAGAGCACCATTGGCGTCGCGGAGACGCCGTGCATGCCGAACGTTTCCATCTGCAGTTCGGGATAAGCCCGGCCCATGCCGTCGCCATCAACTAGCGGCAGGCCGCTCGCCGCGGCGACGACGAACGGCGTCGTCGAGTTGACGCCGCCGGCTTCGCCGCAAAGAACGGCATCGATCTTCTTGCCGAGGAGCTGTTCGAGCGCCCGAAAGGCGTTCATCAGCTCGTCGCCCTGCGGCAACTTTTCCGTCATCACCGTGGGCGCACCCATCATGCAAACGGGAACCACCAGCGCGTTGTCGGCCAACTGCTCGACATCGATTAGCTTTACCGGCCCGTGCTTCTTGATCGCCTGCTGCGCCATGAGCTTGCCGATGTAAGGATCGCCACCGCCGCCGGTCCCGAGGATGGCGCCACCAATCGCGATGTCCTCGAGATCATCGGCATAGATTGTGCGAAGAATTTCCATGTCTGTTGCTCCTCCTCACGCCGCTTTCGCGGCGATGAGCGGGGTGAATGTCAGCTCGGGATAGCCGAAGGCCTTTGGTCCTACGACTTCGAGCGCCTGCGGGGTCTTCATCAGGTCGTGCGCGGGAAGGCCGATGACTGCCACGCGCTGGCCGTAGCGTAAAATCTCGGTGGTGATCGGCTCGCCCGTATCGAGTTCGAGATTCATGATGAGGTCGGGCACTACGACCTTCGGCACACCATCGACCCAGAGCACGAGGTTCTCGTTCTGGATGGCGATCTGCGCTTCCGAGCCTGCCCAGTCGTCGATGCCGGTGATGACGGCCTTGCCGCGCGCGAAACCGCCGATCAGCTCGCGCCGCACATCGGTGATCTTGCCGGTGAAGAAGACTCGAGCGCCCGTCGCCTCACACACCTTGTCAATGACGTTCTGCCGCTTGGCGCGCGCCGCGAGCACGGCGTGGCCGATCTCAAGCGCCTGCGTCACGGTGCCGGGGACGGCAGTCTTGCGGATAAAATCCATCCGCATCGGGGCGATCGCAAACCCTGCGGCGGCCCCCATGTTGACGGCCACGCCGCGCGCAAAGGTTTCGAGCCAATACATGTCGATGACATCCTTGAAGACGACGACATTGCCCTTCTCGTCGGCGATCGCCGACGGGGCAGCTTTGGCGCCATAGATCATGAAGGTGGACATCTGTACTTCGGGGAACGCCCGTCCCATGCCGTCGCCGTCGATCACCGGCAGGCCGGCCTGCGCCGCCGTGATGATCGGCTCCATCGCGTTCGAACCGCCGATCTCGCCGGAAATGGTCGCGGAGACTTTCACCCCCATCGCCTCTTCGGTAGCGCGCATGGCCCGAAAACACTCGGCTCCTTCCTCGAACTTTTCGACGCCGACGACCGGCGCGCCGATGCCGCCGACTTCGGCGATCCAGGCATCGTCGGGCAGCGCATCGAGCGGCAGCACGCGGACGCTGGCGCCCTTGCGCATCAGCTCGCGGGTGCGGAGCATTCCGACGTAAGGATTGCCACCGCCGCCGGTGCCGAGCAGCGCCGCGCCGATGGAAAGCGGCCGGAGATCGTTTTCGGTGAGGAGATAGCCCTTATCCGACATGGAGTTCTCCCACTGCCTTGACCCGTACGCGGGTCGCGTTGCCGGGGAGGTAAGCCAGCGGCACATCCTCGACATCGACGATTTCGATCGAGGAGCGGAGCGCCCCCGCCGCAACGGCAGCATCGGTCGCCTGCTTCTTGGCATCGTCGAGCGCCGCATCGCGGCTCATCCCAGCCAGCGAATAGACGCGGTCGACCTCGCCCGACACCTGCGCAATCGCCGCGCCCACGGCGTTTGCCACGGCAAAGTGGTTCGGCTTGATCACCTCGAGCCCGGCGATCGGTCCATCGACGAGGATCGAGCCGCCGCCAACGACGATCACCGGCAAAGGCTCGGGTGATAACCGGGAGCGCTCGACGCAGTCCTCCAGCATCGACATGATTTCCGTCTGCGCGCGCCCGATCAGGTCCGGCGTGATGTGCGCAACTTTCGCCTTATCGCCGAACTCGGCGCGTCCGCCCGCGACCATGAGATCGGAGGTCGTCAGAGTCTTGCCGCCAAAGATCAGCGCCTCGGTGACGATCCTGAAGCCCACCGATTGCGGTCCGACCTTGATGCCGGCCGGTGTTTCGACCACCAGCGAGCCGCCACCGAGGCCGATCGAGAACACGTCGGGCATGCGGAAATTGGTGCGCACGCCGCCCACTTCGACAGCAACCGTCGCCTGCCGTGGAAAGCCCTTCTGCAGCGAGCCCACGTCCGACGTCGTGCCGCCGATATCGACCACGATGGCATCGGCGACGCCCGACAGGAACGCCGCGCCGCGCATCGAGTTCGTGGGACCGGAGGCAAACGTCAGCACCGGGAATTTCTTGGCGAACTCGGCCTCCATCAACGTGCCGTCGTTCTGCGTCAGGAAGAATTTGCCCTTGATGCCCGTCTCGGCGATGGCCCGGCCGAAAGCGTCGACAACCTTTTCGCTGAGGTCGCGCAGGCAGGCATTCATGATCGCCGCGTTCTCGCGCTCCAAGAGCCCGATGCGGCCGATATCGCTCGACAGCGTGATGTGCGCGCCGGGCAGGGCCTTGGCGAAAATCTCGCCGGCCCGCTTCTCGAATTCGCCCGAAACCGGCGAGAATACCGAGGTGATAGCGATGGTGTTGATGCCCTTGGCCTTGATGTCCGCTGCGATGCCGAGCAGTTCCGCCTCATCGAGCGGCGAAATCACCCGTCCGTCGAACTCGTTGCCGCCGTGAGCGAGGTAGCCGTGATTGCCGATCGTCTGCTTCAAATCCTCCGGCCAATCGACCATCGGCGGCAGCGAGGCGGTCGCGGGGAGACCAAGGCGCACCGCGGCAGTCTGCGCCAGGTCGCGCCGCTGCACGACAGCGTTGGTGAAATGCGTCGTGCCGATCATCACCACGTCGATGGCGTCGGGCGAGAGTTTCGAGGCATCGAGCACCGAGCGAAGCGCCGCGACGACGCCTGACATCACGTCGGCTGTCGTCCCTGCCTTGACGCCGGCAATAACGTTGTTGCCCTCCATCACCACGGCGTCGGTATTGGTGCCGCCGACATCGATCCCGATTCTGATCACGCTACTGTCCTTTGCTTGAATTGATCGGCGAATTTGCCTCGGCCAGCCCGGCGAGAACCTGGGCGGCGGTGGCGACTTCGCCGTTGATGATGGGGAGTGTTGGCCGCATCGCTTCTTCCGCCGCCGAAATCACCGGCACGGAGGCGAGGAGCAGTCGCGTATAATCGTGCTGCGGGTCTTCGAACAGCGACGCCGTTGGCCCGGTCTCCACCAGCTTGCCGAGATAAAGCACGCCGACCCGCTGCGCGAAATTCCGCATCAGCGACAGGTCGTGCGAGATAAAAAGGAAGGTGAGATCGAGCCGCTTGCCGAGGTTCATCAGCAGCGCGATCACCCGCGCCTGCACCGACACATCGAGGGCCGAAGTCGGCTCGTCCAGCACGATCAGTTTCGGCTCGACCGCCAGCGCCCGGGCGATGACCACGCGCTGCTTCTGCCCTCCGGAGAGTTCATGTGGAAAGCGGCTGGCAAAATCGGCGGGCAGTTGCACCATGTCGAGCAGTTCGCCGATGCGTTTTTCGCGGTCGCGATGCGGAAAGCCGTGCGCGTCGAGCGGCACGGCGATCGACTGGCCGACGGTGCGGCGCGGATTGAGCGACGAGCCGGGGTTCTGGAACACCATCTGCACTTTTCGGCCATAGGCGCGGGTGCCGGTAGCACCGGTGATGTTGTCGCCGTCGAGCAGGATGTCGCCGGCAGTCGGCCGGGTGAGGCCCATGATCATCCGGGCGATGGTCGATTTGCCCGAACCGCTCTCGCCGGCGAGCCCATAGACTTCACCACGCTCGATGGTGAACGAAACCTCGTCGACGGCCTTCACTTCGCCGGTCTGCCGCCCGAACTGGTTGCGGACCGGAAAGCTCTTTGCGAGTTTTATGACTTCGAGCAGTGGGCGGTCGCTCATGGCGCGGCCTCCGCCTCGGCGGCGCCAAGCTTCAGGAAATCGGTGCCGCCGGTGAGCCGGGGCACGCTGGCGATGAGGTTGCGCGTATAGGCTTCGCGCGGATTGGCGAAGAGATCGGCGGTCGCCGCCTCCTCGACGATCCTGCCGTTATGCATCACGTAGACATAGGACGAGGTCTCGCGCACGACGCCGAGATTGTGGGTGATCATCAGCAGCGCGAGGCCACGTTCCTCCACGAGGTCTTTCAGCAGCTTCAGGATCTGCGCCTGCGTCGTCACGTCGAGCGCCGTGCCGGGCTCGTCTGCGATCAACAGGCGCGGCTCGCTCAAGAGCGCCATGGCGATCAGCACGCGCTGCCGCATGCCGCCCGAAAGCATGATCGGATAGGACGCGGCGATCCGCTCGGGATCGCGCATGCGGACCTGTGCCAGCACCTCATGTACCCGCGCCATCTGCTCCTGGCGGCTGCGGCTCCGGCCGAGCCGCCGGTCGGCATATTTGAGGATGGTGCCCATCTGGTCGGCGATGGTGAAGACCGGATTGAGCGAACTCATCGGGTCCTGAAAAATCATTGACATCGCCGTGCCGCGCAGCTTTTCGCGCTCGCTCGCCGAGGCCTTGAGCAGGTCGCTGCCGTCGAAGACGATCTCGCCGCCGGTGATGGTCGCTGGCGGGGTGCGCAGAATGCCCATGATGGCCTTCATGGTCACCGTCTTGCCGCTGCCGCTCTCGCCGACGAGCGCGATCTGCCGCCGTGCCGGCACATCGAGCGACACGCCGCGCAGCACGTGGCTGGTGCGCCCATAAGTCGAAAAATCGACGCTGAGGTTTTTGACGCTGAGCAGGGCCTCGCTCATCGGACCTCCTGCACATCGAAGAGGTCGCGCAGCCCGTCACCGAGGAGGTTGAATCCGAGCGCCACGAAGAGGATGGCGCAGCCCGGCAGCACGGATTCCCACCACTTGTCGGGCAGGAAGGCGGCACCGGAGGAAACCATGGTGCCGAGGTCGGGCGTCGGCGGCTGGATGCCGAGGCCAAGGAACGAAAGCGAGGCGCCGACAAGGATCACGAACCCCGCATCGAGCGACGCCTTGACCGCGATTGCCGAGATGCAGTTGGGCAAAATCTCGCGGAAGATGATGTGGGCTTTGCTGGCGCCGAGCGTTTCCGCCGCCTCGATGAATTCCTGTGTCCGGATCTGCCGCGTGATCGAATAGACGAGCCGCGTGTGCCAGGTCCACCAGAGCACGGCGACCGCCAGCATCGAATTGACGAGGCTCGGATTAAGCACGGCCGCGACGGCCAGCGCCATCACCAGCGGCGGGATGGCGAGCGCGATGTCGGTGACGCGCATGATGACGATCTCGACCCAGCCGCCGAAATAGCCGGCGAGCATGCCGAGGAGTGAGCCGACGGGGATTGCCGTGCCGAGCACGACCACGACCAGCAGCAGCGAGACGCGATAGCCATAGGCGACGCGGGTCAGAATATCCCGGCCGACATCGTCGGTGCCGAACCAGTGTGCGAAGGACGGCGGCAGATGCCGGCCCCTGAAATTCACCACCGCGCCAAAATCCTTCGGATAGGGCGTGATGAACGGCGCGAAGATGGCGATGAGGATGCAGAGGATGACGATCGCCGCCCCGATCACCGCGGTGGGGTTGCGGGAAAAGCGGTACCAGTTCTGGTAGGCGTTGGAGAGGCGCTTTGGGGGCGTGAGTTCCACGTCCGCTGGTCCGGTGAGGTCGGCCATCAGCGGGCACCCCGGATGCGGATGCGCGGATCGACGAAGCCGACCAGCACGTCGATGACGAGGTTCACCACGACGAAGAACACGCCCGAAACCATCACCACGCCCATTACGGCGTTGAGGTCTTTCTGCAGGATCGTGCGGATGCCGTAGGCCGCCATGCCGGGCCACGAAAAGATCAGCTCGACGACGAAAGCGTTGCCGATCATCGAGGCGAATTCGAGCCCCAGAATCGTCAGCGGCGGCACGAAGGATGGCCGCAGCGTATATTTCAGCACACGGAGCCAGTCCGGCACGCCGAAGGCGCGCGCCGCCTCGATATAGTCCTGGTTCATCACTTCGAGCATCGAGGTTCGGGTGAGCCGCGCCATCTGGCCCATCGTCGCGGCAGCTAGCGCCGTTGCCGGCAGCAGCAGATGCCGCAGCGCGTCGAGCGTCACGTCGGGCCGTCCACGCAGCAGCGAGTCGATCACCGCAAGGCCGGTGATATCGGGGGTGAAGCCGATATCGTGGCTCAGCCGGCCAGTGGTGGGTAAAGCGTGCAGCACGTAGCCAGCCAGAATCTGCAGCAGCAATGCGAGAAAGAACGTCGGCATCACTGCGCTCAGAATGGCGATGATGCGCACGACATTGTCCGGCCATTTGTCCTTCCAGCGCGCCGCCAGCACGCCGAGCGGCACGCCAAAGACGACAGCGAGAAAGATCGTTGCCAGCACCAGCTCGAACGTTGCCGCGAACGAATCCTGGATGTCCGCGCTGACCGCCCGCTCACTCAGCAGGGAGCGGCCGAGATCGCCATGCGTCAGCCCGACGACGAACAGCCCGTATTGCTCGACGATCGGTCGGTCGAAGCCAAGCTTGTGCTGAAGATCCAAAACCTGCTCCTGCGTCGCACGCGGCCCGAGCGCCATGCGCGCCGGATCGCCCGGCACGACGCGCGCGATCACAAAAATCACGATGGAGAGGCCGACCAGCACGAGGATCGACCACAACACGCGCCGTACGAGGAAGAGCAGGAATTCCAAACTGGTCCGGGTCCTTCAAAAAGACTTGGTGGCGTAGGCGCCGCCTGCGCTTCGCAGGTGAGGCCGCCTGCATCACCCGCTCCGCCGTCATGGCCGGACTTGATCCGGCCACCCAGCCAGCCGTGCGAGTTGCCGCACCGCCGGTTGGGTCCCCGGGTCAAGCCCGGGGATGACGATCGAGAGGCAGCAGAGACCCGCTACGACTTGCAGGTCCAGCTATAGAGCTTGAAGTCGTAGGAGAACGACTGCATCGGGATGTACTGGAAGCCGGTGAGGCACTTGTCCATCGCGTGCTGGATCACCTGCGTTTCGAGGAACGCGTCGGGCTGGAGGTCGACCAGCTTGTGCTGCAGGTCCTTGTAAATCGTGGCCTGCTCCTTCGGATCGCCGGTACCCCGCGCCTTTTCGATCAAGGCGTCGATATCGGGGTTCTGCAGCCATTCGAGCGAGGCCCAGGTGCCGGCCGCCTTGCTGTCATACTGGGTGAAGAACATCGAATCCGGGCTCGGATAGGTCGCCTCGAAGAAGATTTCCGACATTGCCGGCGAGGTTTCGAGCTTGGTTGCGAGGTCGGTCACGCGGTTCCAGGGGTCCGGCTGCGCCGTCACTTTGAAGCCGATCTGCTCGAGGTTCGATTGCATCAGCAGCGCAATGTCTTCCTCGAACTTGGTGCCCGACACGTACTGGATGGTCACCGGGATCGTCTGGCCGGCATACTTGCTCTTGGCGACTTCCGCCTTGGCCGCGTCGAGATCGAATTTCGGCGGGGTCAGGTCGGACGCGACGTAGTCGGCAAAGATGCCTGGCAGCGGCCCGTTGAGCGGCCCGCCCGGATTGATCTGCGTCTGGATCGTCTCATAGTCGGTCGCCAGCGCGATCGCCTTGCGGATGTGGATGTCGTCGGTCGGCGCCGTCTTGGTATTGAGCTTCATGTAGAAGGCGCTGGCGGTCGAAGCACTGACCACGTTGAAGCGCGGCATCGCTTTGAGCGAGTCATAGGTTTCGGGCGACTGGAACTGGCTCGACATGGTGAGTTCACCGGACGCCGCGAGTGACTTCACTGTCGCTTCGTCGTTGGTGATGATCCAGTGGACGGTGTCGATCGGGTTGGCCTTCCAGCCGGCATAGTATTTCAGATCGCGCGTGATCGTCATCTGCGCGCCGCGGTCCCAGCTCTTGAGCAAATAGCCGCCCGCACCCGCCGTCTTGGTCGACAGGTAAGTCTGCCCGTCGTCGGTGCCCTTGTTGGCCTCGACCACCTTCGAGTTGACGATGAACACCGCCGGCACCGTGGCGAGGAACGGCGCAAAAGTCTTGCTCAGCGTAAATTTCACCGTGTGGTCGTCGACCGCGACAACCGCGCCCGGCTTCAGCACGTCGGCAAAAAGGTTCGCCGGGCCCTGGTTGATCTTGAGCAGCCGCTCGAACGTATAGACCACGTCGGCGGCGGTGACGGGCGAGCCGTCCGAGAAATGCGCATCTGGCCGGAGGTGATAGGTCACCTCCTTGGCGTCGGCCGAAACGTCCCAGCTCGTCGCGAGTTCGGGCGTGAGGTTGCCCTTGGCGTCGACGCCGACCAGCGCGTCATAGAGGTTCACCGCCGCCATGTAGTCGGTGTAGTCGGAGATTTTCGCCGGATCTATGGTCGAGAAAATCTGCACGGTGTTCATCGTCACCAGCGTTTCCGCCGCAGCCGGAGTTGCCGCCAGTGGCGCGCCCATGAGGCTCAGGAGCGCGGTGGAGGCCAAAATCGCTTTCAACTTCATCGGTTCGTTCCCATTGTTGTGTTGCCTGCCCTTTGACTAGGGACGGGTAGGAGCCCGTCTCTCATTGCTTGATCTCGTTGCGCCCGAGAAACCGGGCCAGCCGGTCGAGTCCATCCTCGATCTTTTCCGGGCTCGCCGCAAAGCACCATCTGAGCCACCCCTCACCCTCCGGACCGAAGGCGCTGCCAGGCGCAAGGCCGAGCCCGACGTCTTCGAGGAGAGCTTGGGCCAGGGCCATATCGTCGGTGCGATCGGCAATCCGGAAAAAAGCATACATGGCCCCGTCCGCTTCCGGCGCTTCGATCGCGGCATGGCGCCTGAGCCTGTTGAGCAACAGGTCGCGGGATTGCCCGAGGCGAGCGCGCAGCTCAGTGACGGCGGTTTCGCCATTGCGCGCATCAAGCGCGGCCACTGCCCCGGCCTGCACGAAAACCGGCACGCAGGAGGTGTTGTATTCGATGACCTTGGTCAGCTCGGCGATGAACGGCGGCGGCGCCACCATCCAGCCGATGCGCCAGCCGGTCATGCTCCAGGCCTTGGAGAAACTGTTGACCGAAATCAGCCGGTCTTCCGGCGTCGCAATCGGCAGCAGCGACGGCGCGGCTTCGTCGCCATAGGTCAGCCGCTCATAGACGTCGTCGGTGACGACCCAGATGCCGAGGTTTCGGCAATGCTCGAATATCGCGGCGAGTTCGTTGCGGGGAATCGTCCAGCCGGTCGGGTTGTTCGGTGAGCCGAGCCAGAGCGCGCGTGTCTCCGGCGTCAGTGCGGCGCTCAGCCGATCGATATCGAGCGTCCAGCGGCCGTCAACGACGCTGAGCGGCACCCGCACCACTTCGGCGCCAAGGATTTTCGGAATTTCGGTGACGTTCGGCCAGACTGGTGTGACGATCACCACTCGGTCGCCCGGCGACACCAGCATCTGCGCACTCAGCATCAGCGCCGAGACGCCCGAGCCGGTGACCGCGATACGGTCGGCATTGACGGCCGAACTATGAAGAGTCGTGAGATAACCCGCGATCTTCTCGCGCAACGCCATCAGGCCGAGGTTGTGACTGTAAAAGGTCTCGCCGCGGCCGAGCGAGGCCATCGCGGCTTCCCGGATGAAATCGGGCGTCGGCCGGTCGCTTTCGCCGAACCAGAAGGCCGCGATGTTCTCCCGGCCCATTGCCGCGTTGGCGATCGCGCGGATGCGGGAGGTGGCAAGGTTCGAAATCTCTGCCCGCGGCCCCGGGCTGCCGGCCGCTGAAGCGGCTCCCGAATGGGCCATCGCCGCGCTGCTCATGCTGCGCTGGTCCGGCTGCGAGAGGGATGCCGTCGTGCGTCGATCAAGAGACTCATACTCGACGGCCACGCCACGCCATTGCCTCAACTTTAGTCACACTAAAACCCTGCCTACGATATAGCCGGGACCTGAAATTTTCTTGCGTTCTTCGGCATGAACCGTTTAATTTCGGCAGCTTCTTGCGAGCAACTGTCACTTGACGAAAGGATCGTTCGCCTGTGACCCTCGATGCCACAGATAAAACCCTCCTGCGCAACCTGCAACTCGATGGCCGGCTGACCAACTCAAAACTCGCCGAGAAGGCAGCCGTCAGTGAAACGGCATGCTGGCGGCGGCTCAGGCGGCTGGAGGAGGAGGGGTATATCGCCGGCTACGAAGCGCGGGTCGATCGTCGCATGCTCGGCTACGGCGTCTACGCCTTCGTGCAGTTGCACGTCTCATCGCATTCGGAGGAAGCGACGCTCGCCTTCGAGCGCACCATCATCGCCTGTCCGGAGGTGCTGTCCTGCCATAACGTCACCGGGCAGGCCGATTTCCTGCTGCAGGTGGTGGCAACCGATCTCGACGCCTATGGGCGTTTCGTCGACCGCGTTCTCAGGAAAATTCCGATGATCGTCTCGATCCAATCGAGCCTGTCGCTGCGCGAACTCAAGAACACCGCGCAACTGCCGATTTTGGCTTGAAATGCGAGTCGGTCAGCTCGCTAGGGCGAAGCGCTCGCTCGGTTCCTGCAGCGCAATCAGCTCGCGCTCCAGACTCTCGGCTACATCACCCCGATAGCGGCCTTTCCGGAAGCCCGTCATGATTTCGACGATTCTCGCCGACCGCCGCGCATAATCCCTTTCGCTCTCGCCATCGAAGCGGGGGCAAGAAATGCGGGGCCATTCATCCGACGTCATCGGTTCTTCCTCGAAACGCTGCGGGAAGAAGCGTAGTGCGGATGAGGTTAGGCCCCATTGAGCGCAAGGTTAGAAATTGGAGAGAGCGATGAGCCGCATGCCGATCGCAGAGCTGTGGTTGCGTCCGCTCACTCTCCCCCGCCGCGTAATGGCCGGGCTTGACCCGGCCACCCAGCCGGGATTGCCACAAGTTTCATCGGTCGATGCGTGGCTTGCTGGGTCCCCGGGTCAAGCCCGGGGATGACGGCGGGGAGGGTGGTGTGCTCTAACCCTCGACCGTCCCGCCCATCATGTACCCGATGCCCCGCACCGTCTCGATCAGCGAGGGCGTGCCGGAATCGTCGATCTTGGCCCTGAGGTAGCGCACGTAGACGTCGACGATCTTGGTGCCCGGGTCGTAGCCGTAGTCCCAGACGCTGTTCAGCAGCCGCTGCCGGCTGACCACCTTGCCGGCATTGATCATCAAATAGTGCAGCAGGTCGAATTCGCGCACCGTGAGATTTATCGGCTTGTCGTCGCGCGTGACCCGGCGCGCCAATGGATCGAGCGCGAGCGGTCCGATCCGTATTGACCGCTGGTGATCGATGCCGCTCCGCCGGCGATAGAGCGCGTCGATATGCGCCAGCAGTTCGTCGAAGGCGAATGGCTTCGTCAAATAGTCGTCGGCGCCGCCCTTGAGGCCATCGATGCGGTCCTGCAGCGCTGTCTTCGCGCTGAGCATCAGCACCAGCACGTCACGGTGTTCCTCGCGCAGCAGCCGGCAGACCTCCATGCCGTCGAGATAGGGCAGCATGCGGTCGAGGATGATGAGATCGAAGGGATCGCTGCGGACACGGTCGAGGCCGTCGCGACCATCCTGTTCGACGGCGACGGCGTGCCCTTCTGCCTTGAGGCCTCGTTCGAGGAACGAGGCAATGCGGCGGTCGTCTTCGATGACGAGGATATTCATGCCGGCTTTCCGGCAAGCGGCAGCGTCATGGCCAGCATCGCCCCGCCGCCACTGCGATTGGTAAGCGCGATGCTGCCCCCATGCCGCTCGATGATCTCCTTGGCGATGGCAAGACCGATTCCGAGCCCCTCGCTCAGAGAGCCGGCCTCGCCTTTTCCCCGATAGAAGCGCTCGAATACGCGCGGCTGGTCTTCGGCAGCAACCCCAGAACCCTGATCTAGAATATTGATATGGGCGTGCCCATCGGTGAGCGCCGTTTCAATCCCGACCTCGCCGCCGGGGGCGGAGTGCTTGATCGCGTTGTCCAGCCCGATCATCAGCGCCTGCTTGAGGCGCCGGAAGTCGGCTTCGATGTGGCAACCCTCATCGCGCAGCGTCATAGCGACCGTGACCTCGCGCGGCTCGGCCAGCATCCTTCCTTCCTGCGCCGCCGCACCGACCACCTCGTCGAGCCGCAGATCGGCGCGGGCGTCGGGCTGGCTTTCCGAATCCGAGCGAGCATACGCGATAAGGTCGTCGAGCAGCTGCCCGAGTTCGGCGGCCTGCCCGCGGATTCGCTCGAGCGATTGCCGTTGTTCGTCGGGATTGCTGCCGTGCAAGGCGACATCGGCCTCGCCGCGCAGTACCGTGACCGGTGTCCTGAGTTCATGTCCCACATCGGCAAGAAACTGCGCGCTGCGCTTGTCGACAGCCGCGAGCCGCTGCCGCGCCACATCGAGTTCGGCGCCCAGCCTGACATTTTCGCCGGTCAAGCTAGCCGCTTCCGCTGAGACCTGAGTTCGCCTCGCGGCGCGAAGGAGCCAAAGGCCAAGGAGGATCAGGATCGCCGCTGCGATCGCCGAGAGCAGCGCCAGCGCCGCAAGAAAAGTCTGCTGTGCCTGCTTCTGAGCGTCTGCAGCCTGCGTGAGCCCATCCGTCTCGCTCGCCGCGGCGCTGTCGAACAGCGGCTGCAATTCGTTGAGCACGCGGAATTCCACATCCTCGCGAAAGCTGGCATTCGCCTGATCCTGCTGCCCTGCGCGCTGCAGAGCGAGGGCGCGGTTCGCCGCACCGTCAATGTCGTGGTAAAGCTCAACCATCCGCCGGCTGTCATCCACCGCGGGCAGCTTGCTCGCGACCTGGCCGAGGTCGCCGAGGGTCGAAATTTCGTCGCGCGTCGTCCGCGTCAGCTCGACAAGCGCGCGCTCCATCTGGATCCGTGCCGCCCCGAGCGCATCGAGTTCGCCGCGGCCGAGCAGCAGCACAGCGGCCATCTTCTCCGTGTAGGCGCTCGCATCCGCTTGGAGTTCGAAGAGAACTGCAGCCCGCCGCTGCGATGCAGCCGTCCGCTCGACGAACCGCGCGGCGGATTGCTGCGCCAAAAACGCCATTGCCCCCGCCGCCAGCATCGCGGCGAAGGCAACGACGACCAAAATCCAGACGCGGGCACGGATACTCAATTCAGGCGGTCTTCCATCGCCGGCCACTCTAGCGCCCGCCGGGACCGAGGCAAGCGTTCGCGGCCAGTCTTGTAGTCGGATCATCGGCCCCATGTCGGTTGCAGCATGGGCGGATTAAGATTTGCAGGCTAAGCTCTGGACGTTGCAGCGGAACCGGAAAGGTCAAATCACAGTGGCGGCCGACTCGATCGTTCTGGGGGCCGGGATCGTCGGCGTCTCCATTGCCATTCATCTGGCGCAACGCGGCCGCTCGGTGGTTTTGGTCGATCGACGGGCGCCGGGCGAGGAGACCTCGTTCGGCAATGCCGGCCTGATCCAGCGCGAGGGTGTGCTGCCGCACGCCTTTCCGCAGCCGCTCATGCAGCTCTTCCGCTACGGCCTCAACAACCGCGTCGACATGCATTACCAGCTCTCGGCCATGCCGGCGCTGACGTCGTTCCTCGCGCAATATTGGTGGCATTCGCGGCCGAGCCTCTATGAGCAGGTGGCGCGCTCCTACGCGCCGCTCATCGCCCAATCGATCGCCGAACACGCGCCGCTGATCGAGGCGGCAGGCGCCGGCAATCTCATCGAGAAAAACGGCTGGTTCAAGCTGTTCCGCACGCAAGCCGCGCTCGATGATGCCTTTAGGGAAGCCGACTGGATGGCAGGCGAGTTCGGCGTCACCCACGCCAAGCTGACCGCTGGCGGCATGGCTGCCGCCGAGCCCGATCTCGCGGGAACTATCGCAGGCGCGTTGCACTGGACCGACCCCTGGACGATCCGCGATCCGCACGCATTGGTCACGGCCTATATGGCGCTGTTCGAGCGTCTCGGCGGCCGCTTCGTCACCGGCGATGCATCGACCTTCTCGGCGGTCGGCAGCGGCTGGCGCGTCACCACCGCCGACGGCGTGATCGATGCAAAAGACGCCGTCATCGCGCTCGGGCCCTGGGCCGACGATTTGACGCGCCGGCTCGGCTACCGGCTGCCGCTGGCGGTCAAGCGCGGCTACCACATGCACTACAAACCCGCGGCCGGAAAGCCGCTGCGCAACTGGATTCTCGATGCCGAGCCCGGCTATCTGCTGGCGCCGATGAATGCCGGTATCCGCCTCACCACCGGCGCCGAATTCGCCTTCCGCGACGCGCCCAAGACGCCGATCCAGCTCGAGCGGGCCGAGCCGATCGCCCGGGCACTATTCCCGATAGGCGATCGCATCGATGCCGGTCCCTGGATGGGCGCGCGGCCCTGCACCCCCGACATGATGCCGATCATCGGCGCCGCCCCGCGCCATCAGCATCTCTGGTTCGCCTTTGGCCACGCTCATCACGGCATGACGCTCGGCCCGGCCACCGGCCGGATGATCGCCGAGATGGTAACGGGCGAGCAACCGTTCATCGATCCGGCGGCGTTCAGTCCGCGCCGGTTCACGAACTAGGATAGAGCTGACGGTCTTCAGCCGTCCCGTCTTTTGTACTCGGTTAGCGACTGGACGAGCCTATCCGTCAGGTGTCCGTTGAGGCGGTTTTCCTCGATGCGCCAAATGACATGGTCGACATCGGGGGCATACCAGAAGGTCGACTTGCTTTCGACAAGCCGCTGAGGGTTCTGCCTGGCCCGGGTCGTAATCTCGATGCGGTAAGCGTCGTATTCAAGACCCGAGGGTAGCGTGATGTGGTCCCAGCTTGTAACCTTGGCGGTACCGGTCAGCGTGTAGCTCAGATTTGGGCCCTGCCGGGAAACCGTCGTTTTGGTCGTCCATTGCGCCCCCAGCTTCAGCGGCAATTTGATACCTGCCGGAGCGCTTGGCTTCCAACTCCAGACGCCGTCGCTAATGGTGTTCCAGCTCTGATCGAAAGTGTAGGTATTTACGCGCGGCAGCGAGCCCGCCGCCGCATTTGCCTCAACGTAGCTGTTTTGAGCAGTAACTGTTCCGCCCTGGTTTTCGGTTACGGTCATCGTCAGCGTGCGCACGAGGTCGCCGGTTATGTCGTCGGTGATCGAGAGCACCCATCGATCTCCCGGCTTGACGTCGATGGACGTGACCACTGGTGCTGGCGTTGTCGCGGGACTGATGTCGGGCAATGTGCCGGAGTTGCTTGGAGTTTGAGCCGCTGGCGCATGATCAGCTGCCGTGACGCGCGCCGTCGAGCCGGCAGCGTCTGCGCCATAGGCGAGACCACCCACAGACAAGACCGCAGCGGTGCAGATGGCGCCCGTCAACGCAAGCGCCCTCAGGCGAAAATTGCCGCCCGTCATCATCAATACCTCCCCCGTTTTCGAAAGGCCGGAGCCAAATGCATCCAACCGTCGTGCTGCCATGCCCTGCGGACTGGCACGCCCAAGCTTAGCGGGCGCGACGGCTTTAGCGCCGTGGCTTACCGCCGCAGGGACTGCGTGCTGCCGCTCACTCGTCGCGCGTCATGATCATCATGACGATGCCGAGGAAAAGTATGCCGGCGCCTGCGATCCATAGGCTGATGTTGCTGAAGGGCGACAGGAATGGCAGCAGATCCCGCAATGTCGGTGCGAGAAGCGTAAGAACACCAAGAAGCAGGACGAGTAGTCCGATCGCTCGCATGGCCGGTCCTGTGAAGACGCAAAGCTCACTATATCATCATATCAGAATAATCGTCGACGCACCGGCGTGACTTACGGCCGCAGGCCAAACAAAAACCCCGCCGGAATGGGCGGGGCTTTCTGGTCGATATTTGGCGCGGTCTTAGAAGCGGCAGCGATGCTCGTACCCGTCATCGCCGATAAACGTATCGGAGTGCGGGTCATAGTCGTCGCCATAGGCGCGGAAGCAGGCGCGGACGTGGTGGCGCCAGCCATAGCTGCCGTCGTCGTACCCGTCGTAATGGGTAACGTAGTGCGGGCCGGACCCGGCAACCGCTGCGCCGGCCATGAAGCCGAGGACTCCGCCGGCAATGGCGGCGCCGGCGTCGTCGGCCGAAGACGGCGTTGCCGCCGATAACGAAACCGTGAGGGCCAAAACGGCCGCGCCGGCGATGGTGATGAGCTTGTTCATTTAGTGCCCCTGAGTTGGATAAGGCGACCGTATAGCCGCCTTCACCTGAACTGTATCTGAGTGTGTCGGCAGAAATATGCCGCGATCAGGGCCGCCGTGTGGCTTCAGTGGCCGTGAGCGGAGCGGACTCGCCGACCTTCGAAAAGCGGATTTTCGGGATAATGCGAGGCACCCGGCGGGCATATTCTTCATATTCCGGGAAAGCCGAACGGAGCACCCGCTCTTCATTATAGGTCCGGCGAAGCGTGAACGCGATCGTCGCCAGAACAATCAGCAACCCCGGAACGGAGATGTAGTAGAGCGCTATACCGAACATCGAAAGGAGCTCGCTGGCATAGAGCGGATGGCGCACCACGCCGTAAGGCCCGCTGGTCACCAGGGTTCGCGCGGCCGCCATGATCGACCAGGATCGCCCGAGCCAGAACAGACAGTAAACCGACAGCGTCAGGCCAACCGTCACGATCGTCGCCGACAGCACCTTCATTTCGACGCTGACTTCCTCTGGAGTGAGCAGCGGCAAGGATAGCATCAGAGCCGTGCCGACGATCGCCGAGATACGGGGCTCAAGTCCACCGGCCACCGCCTTGGCCGGCTTGCGCACAATTGTCAGAAGGGCGGCAAGGAAGCTGAACCCAAGCAGCAGAAAGCAGTGAACGGTATCCAGCAGCCACGTCTGACTCGTGCCGGCTTGCGAAATCTGAAAGATGAAGTGCGAAGCTTGCCGGAAGGTTGCGGTCAGGAACCAGACCAGCAGCAGCGTGCGCCCAACGAGGTCTTCGATCTGCTGACGCCCGACGGATGAGGCTAAGGGGTTTTCCATAGCCCGAAACTGCCGGACAAACTTTTTACATTTTGCTAATTTTAGCGGCCCAATGCGCCAATCGTAGAGAATGTGATCGCCGCCGACGGCCGGCAGCGATCGCTCGGTCCGCTAGCCGTTGTGCGTACCCTTGATCTTGTCGCCGACAAGGCTGGTGAACGGCACGAACGGGATGACGCGGCCGTTATAGATATCGGAGCGCGTGACGGCGACGGTGCCATCCGCGGCGACGTTCTTCACGACCTTGAGCACGTGCTGGGCGCCCGGCGGGCCGACGGGGATCACCATCAGGCCGCCCGGGACGAGCTGTTTCAAGAGGTCCGGCGGGATGTGGTCGATACCGCAGGTAACGATGATCTTGTCGAACGGGCCGTTCTCTTCCCAGCCATAATAGCCATCGGCATGCTTGGTGGTGATCGCCGAAAACTCGCTGTAGCCGCGGGCGATCAGTCCATCGTAGATTTTGCGGGTGCGCTCGAACAACGGCTCGATGATCTCGATCGAGAAAACCTTGTCGGTGATGTTGGAGAGGAACGCCGACTGGTAGCCCGAGCCGGTGCCGATCTCGAGCACCTTGTCGCCCTTCTTGATGTCGAGCACGCTGGTCATGCGGCCGACGAGGCCGGGCCCGGAAATCGTCACGCCATAGCCGATGTCGAGAAAATCGATGTCGTAGCAGCGCGGCAGATTAGCGGGCTGGCAGAACTCTTCGCGCGGCGTCATCAGGAAGCCGCGCTTGTTGGCGTCGCCAAACACGTCCTTCACCGCGACCATCCAGCTGTAACGGTCATAGCGCGGCCCGAGATATTTCGCGTCCTCGCCCCGGTTCTTCACCATCCAGTCGATGAAGGCAGCGCGCTTGTCCGATGGCGGCGTGACCGTCCAGTCGTAGGGGTTGGGAACATTGGCATTTGCCAGACCTGGCAACATGCTTGCGGCGATAGCTGTCGTAGATGCGGCGATGAAGTCACGTCTGTTCATGTTCGGGCCCGTGTTGACGCTGAGATGCTGTGTGGTGCCAGTATTCGAGCCTCGAATCGTCAGCACCGTTGTTTGGCCCGACGCTATCGCAAGACAACATGAAGGCCGAGTGTACTTAGCAGCATTTGATCGCCAACGCGCAATGCTGCGCGCTTTGGCCGCAGACCGTCTTCTGCTTCGCGAAGAGTCAGGCGCAGCGACTATCGGCCGAGGAAACCGCTGTCGAACGGTATGTCGATCGTCGTTCCGCTTTCGAGGCGCACCTTAAGCACGCCGTTGCCGGGCACGATCTCAGCCGCCGGGTCGTCGCCATTTGCCACTGGAAGCCCGCCGATCACGTTGCGCACTTCGGCGCGGCCCTCCGGCACGAGTTGCAGGGCCGTCGGCACGCCGCTCGCTGACATCGGGTTGGGGGCAATCGAAGCTTGGTGCCCACTGCCCATATAGGCCCGGCCTTCCTCCATGCCGAGCACGCCGATATGCCGGCTGTTCCACGGCGCGTAGTCACGCCCGCCATTGGAGAACCAGAGGAAGGTCACCGGATAGTCGGCCGGATTCTTCAGTGTGAGAAACATGTCGCGGCTATCGGGCCGGAGCGCGGCGAGCCAGCCGAAGCGGTTGGCTTTGTCCTCGACCAGGGTGACAAAATCCTCGTGCCGCTTGGCAAACGGATAGCGGGTGATATCGGCAATACTGCCGTCCGCCATCGGCAAGTGTTTTGGATCGTCTGAGCTAGCCGGGTAGGCCAGCCGGGAGCGACCGATCTTGGGATCAGGCTCCGGCGCACCGTCCGGCGTTTCGGCCCGGCTCTTTTTCGAAAACGACAGTTTACCGCCTGCCGGGAAGCGGGTCATCGCATGGTTCGCCACCGGAATCGCCCCGCTGCCGCCGATGAAGGTGTGCGTTTCGTAGAGGAACGGGTGGCTGTCGTGGAGGGTAAAAGTCTTGTCGAGCGTCGCGCCCATCACCTTGCGTTCGAGCCGGTAGCGGGCTGAAACGCCGTCCGGGAGAGCCGTGGTTTCGACATGCTGCCAAACACTGTTCGCCGGCCAGCCATGTTGCCAGGTCGGATCTATATCGGCCGTACCGAAGGGCGCGCAGAAGAAATCGCCGGAGAGGCATTTCAGGTTGGGGGCGATCGTCGGGTCATCAGTGATCGAGCGATCGTCGACCCAGGGGGCGGTGTGCACCGGCGTGATCTTTCGTCCGTCGCGTTCGATGACCAGTTCGCGGACATGCCCGGCCCGGAGGTCGAGCGTGACGCGAATCCCCTTGGCTTCGATGGTGTGGAAGTCGGTCATCAATTCCTCCCGGTCGGCTGTCTCGCCGCTCGATTCGCATCTTCCTCCTTGTTCAACCAATGTTGGGCATCCGACGCAACCGGGATTTCTGACAGGCGGCACAGTGCCATCGGGCAAAAATTCGCGCGGCGAAGCTCCCTAAAGCCGCAGCAGGCGCCGCGCATTGCCGCCGGCGACCAGCGCTTGCTCGTCGGGCGTGAGGCCGGCCTCGGCGAAAGATGCCGCCAGTCCCGCCTCCGACAGCGCCGGCAGGATCGGCCAGTCGGTGCCGGCGACGACCCGATCGGCGCCGAAGAAGGTGGTCAGCACTTTGATGATCGCGGGGTCCTGGCCCATCGTGTCGAAATAGATGTTCGGCCGCGGCGTCTTAGCGCGCTCCTCGCGCCCATACTTGCCGCCGCGCGCTGCCTGCACGATGGCGCCGAGCCCGAGCGTCGCGAACACGAGATTGAGGTCCGGCAGCTCGTCCAAGAGGCCCGATTGCAGGATCGAGAGGAATGCGACGCCGTTCATCAGGCCACGCCCGAGCGAATTGCCAAGTGCCCCGGCGCCCGCGACGAAGATCGATGCATCGGGCAATCCCACCGGATGGACGAACACCGGCACCTTGAGCCGCGCCGCGGCCTCGAGCGTGGGCAGCACGCTCGGATCGCCGAGGAACAGCCCGCGCCGCGACGAGTCGATGACGAGGCCCGAAAGCTTGAGCTTGACGATGGCCCGCTCAACCTCGGCGGCACCGGCCTCGCCCGAAAAGGCATCGATTGTCGCCAGCGCCGTGAGTTTTCCCGGATGCGCGGTGACGAGCCCAGCCAGCCAATCGTTGACCTCAACGATGATGCCCTTGTCGACTGGGCCATCAATGCCGAACAGGCTTTCGATCGTGGTGCTGACGACGCCGAGTGCCACGCCGGCCGTCTCGAACTCGCTGAGCAGCGCCTCCGGGCTCGTGATCCGCCGATGGATGTCGGGAGAAATCGCGCCGCTCGGCTTGGCGCGTTTGCCGCCCGGACCCCATTCGGCGGGCCAGAGATGCGTGTGAATATCGACGATGTCCATAGTGGCTCGCTGGAAGTGGTGGATGGTGGAGGAAGGATTGCGGCTCAGCAGTAGGGCGGCTGCAGCGCGCCGGCGAAACGCCATGGGCGGATGGTAGTCGCCTCGCGCTCGGTAGCCGCGAGGGCTTCGCCGGGATCGCCATGCGTCAGCAACACGGCGTCGCGTTCGGCAGCGGTGTAGCGCTCGTCGTTCGAGATCGCCGAAAGCGCTTCTGGCTCCTCGTGCGGAGCGATGGTCCAGAATTGCCGTATGGCGCCGAAATAGCTCAGCATCGCAGGTCTCCCAAAAATCAGAGGCTGGCCGCAGTGCGCGGCAGCGGCACGATGTCAGCGGTAACGACGGGCTCCGGCGCCGGCTTCGCAGGAAAGCGCGCGAGCGCTGCTTTGGCGGCCATGACGCGGATCATGTTGTTCTGCGGTGCATGGGCGCGTCCGCACAGCGCATCGCGATGATGGCGCTCCAGCGGATTGTCGCGCCGCAGGCCCGGATTGCCGCCGAGCTCCAGCGCGAGGCTGGTGACGACCACGGCGTTGTCGATCACCTGCGCCTTGACGATGCCGGGCGAGACCCCGAGCGGCCGCCCCGCATCGGCATCTTCGGCCACCGACCGCAGCAGGCGTTCCGAAATCTCGAGGCGCGAGGCGATCTCGCCAAGGCCGTCCTGCACCCGTGGCACGGTTGAAATCGGGGCGCCGAGGCTGCCCGGCGCATACTCGGCAGCGAACTGCGTGATCCAGTCGCCGGCGGCCTGCGCCACGCCGTGATAGACTGAGGCGATCAGCGTAAAATACCAGGCCATGCCCTGCTCGTCGCGCTTCAGCCCTTCGGAGGCGGGATGTGCGTCGAGGATGTCCTCGAGCGGCACTTCGACATTGTCGAGAATGATGTCGTGGCTGGCCGTCGCCCGCATGCCGGTAGCGTTCCAGGCATCGACGATATGAAGGCCCGGCGTTTCGCGAGGCACGAGGAACGAGGCGATGCGCGGCACCGGCTCGTCGGTGATCGCCAGCACCGACACCCATTTCAGGAGCGATATGCCCGTGGCGTAATTTTTATGGCCCGAAATGCGCCAGACATTGCCGTGCCGCCGCGCGACCGTATCGGGCGGCGAGCCGTGCGAGGGCGAGCCGACGCGCGGTTCGACCTGCGCCGAATTGAGCAGCGCCACGCCATCGAGATTGGCCCGCCCGACGCGCTCGATGAGGTGCTGTGGCCATTTGCCGGTTTTGGCGATGGTGCGATGATGGTTGTAGTGCATGGCGAGCACCAGCGCCGTCGACGGTTCGCCCCGCGCGATTTCGCTGACTACGGCGCGTGCCTCCGTCAGGCCGAAACCGAGGCCGCCGGTCGCCGTTCCCTGCGTCAGCCGCAGCAGCCCGGCCTCGAACAGCGCATCGAAATTGACGAGCGGGAAATTGCCCGTTTCGTCGTAGTGAGCAGCGCTGAGCGAGAAGCGGTCGGCGAGGGCCTGTGCTTTAGCAAGGAACGGCGGAAACGCGTCGGACATAGCGAAACCTCAGGCCGCCGCGCGGGCGGAAAGCGCTTCGAACGGCCGGCGGTCGACCCAGTCATCGATGTCGAAATTGCCGGCGAGGAAGGCGTGCTCGAAGAGGAAATTCTTGTAGTGGTCGATGGCGTCGATCAGCTCCGGTTCGAGCCCGATGCCGAGGTGATAGTGCAACTCCGGCCCGTTCGCCGCCGCGACCACTTCTTCTGAGGCATTCACTTCGCGGCCGACGAAACGGCGGACCTCATCCGGATGTGCTTCGGCCCATCGGCCGGCGCGCTGCAGCGTTTCGAGCAGCGTCACCACGAGGTCCGGTCGATCCTCGGCCAGCCGCTCGTCTACGGTCAGCACGCGCGGCGAGCCCGAATTGATGCGGATTTTTGGGTCGGGATGGAAGCCGAACTCGGCGACCTTCACCGCGCCGATCAGGTTGGCGACAGTGATGCCCGGCGTGCCCTTGACGTAGATGGCATCGACATCGCCCCGGATCAGCGCCGCGATCTCCGCGCCATAGGCGTGGCGCCCCTTGAGGCCGAATAGCGCCGGCCCCTCGCGGTCGGCAAGCACCGAGTCGGTCAGCGGAATATCGACAACCTCGACATCGCCGATCTTCAGCCCTTCGAGCGACAGCGCCGAGGTGAGGCCCTTGAGCGCCGTCGCCGCCATGAAGTCGACGATGCCGGCCGGCCGCCGCGCGATGCCGAAACGGCGCCCGACGAGGTCGGTCGTCTTTGCGATATGGCGGCCAGGCAGGCTGATGATCGCCTGGAACTCGTCGGTCCAGGTGATGCCGACGAGCCGTGTCGGATTGCCTTCGGAACGGGCGCGGATCGGCGGCACATTGCCGCCGTGGCGGAACGAATAATCGAGATGATGATCGAAGTGGCTCGACCGGATGGCGCGGTCCGGGTTGTCGATGATCGACTTGAGCGCGATCCCCTCACGCCCAAATGCCTCCTCGAGATAGCCGAGCTGCACCGCAAGGCCAACCGGTGTCGGCACCGGGCAGCGCGTGTACCAGATTTCCGAGATCGCGTTCTTCGCCATCATCAGCTCCGCAAGGTGGGTGGAAAAAGAAGGGCGCCGGCCTGGAGGTTGGAGCCGGCGCCCTTCAGTCAGGAGGGATCAGTGAGGTAGAGGCCGGCGAGGTTGCCCATCAGCCCGTCGCCACCCACCGTGTGGCCACCGACGCGCTTGTCGTAGAGCGTGATCTCGGGCGAGGAGACGATGTTGATGTCCGGCAGGTCAGCGACGATGGCTTCCTGTGCCTGTTTCCACTGGGAGACGCGCTTGGCGTCATCGACTTCGATGGCCGCCGCTTCGAGCAGCGCATCAACCTTGGGATTGACGTAGTGGGAGCCGTTCGAGAACGGCACGCCGGGCTTGAAATTCTTGCTCCAGTAGAGCCGCTGCACGCCCACCGTCGGGTCGAACAGGTTGGAAAAGCCCTCGAAGGCGAAATCGTAGTCGCGGTCGGTGTAGATGCGCTTGGTGTAGGTCGCAAAATCCTGCGCGCGGACCGTTACCTGGATGCCGACCTTGGCCAGCGCCTGCCGGATGTAGTCCGACCCGCGCACATAGGTATCGCCGCTCGGCACATAGTCGAGGTTGAGTTTTTGGCGGATGCCTCCGTCCCCACGTGGGAAGCCCGCCGCATCGAGCAGCTTTTCGGCCGCTGCGACGTCGATCGGCAGCGCCTTGATGTCGGGGTCGAACCACTTCTTGAGGCTCGGCGAAACCGGCCCGACGATGGTGTCGCCAAAGCCGTAGTTGATGACCTTCTGGATCACCTTGCGGTCGATGACCTGGGCAAACGCCTGCCGCACTTCGAGCTTTTGGAAGAACGGCTTGTCGAGGTTGAAGGCGACGAGGCTGACACCGTTGGAATAGAGATAACCCCGCGTCTCGAAGCCGATATTGGGCAGCGCCTTGAGCCGGTTGAGCTCGTTGTAGGGCACGGGTGTTGACGGAGCGAGCTGCACTTCGCCGTTTTCGATGGCAATGGTCCGCGCCGCGGGATCGGTGATGAACCGCACCACCAGCTTGTCGACATATGGTTTCGGCTGGTCCCAGTAGTTGGGGTTGCGCTCATAGACCACGGCGCTGCCACGCTGCCATTCCTTGAAGATGTAGGGGCCGGTGCCGATCGGTGCAGCGTTGGCCGGATTCTGGTCGGGCTTGGAGCCGTCATAGATGTGCTTGGGCACAATCGGCGTCTCGGAAGCCGCGAGCGCCGAGATCAGATAGGGGGCGGGCTTCGAGAGCACCAGCACCACCGTCAGCGGATCCGGTGTCTCGACATCGGTGAGGTTGCCGAACGTGTTGCGGCCGCGCGGATGAATGTCTTTCAGCGTCTTGATGGAATAGGCGACGTCGTCGGCGGTAAAATCCTTGCCGTCGTGCCACTTCACATTGGGGCGGAGTTTGAAGGTGTATTTGAGCCCGTCCGGCGAGACCGACCAGGCGGTCGCGAGCTGCGGCTGCGGGTTGAGGTCGACATCGTAGGTCAGGAGACCTTCGGTGACCTTGGCCGACACCAGTACGGTGTTGAAGGCGGTGGTCGCGATCGACACCAGCGAGGGCGGTTCGGCCGCAATCACCAGCGTTACCGTGCCACCCTTTTGCGGCTCGGCGGCTAAGGCGCCGGGTACGCGGCCGATCAGTGCCGTGCCGAGGGCCGCGGCGGAGAGGCCGATAAAGCCACGGCGCGAGGGCCGGAGGATATTTGTCATGCTGTTCGTCCCTGTTGCGTGGGCCGTCGCGGCAGGATGAATTTCCCCCGGCGTCGACCTTTCAAGTTGTTTTTCCTGCAAATGACGGATTTGTGGGCAGAAACAGCAATTTCAGTCCAGAAATAAGTCATTCAGCGGATGTTTTTCCCAATCCACGTTTGACAAAGTCTATAAGATCAGTCAACATGAAAATGCGAGCGGCGTTTCCCGGCCTCCTTGGGCGGCATCGTTCGCACCAAATCATTCAGGGCTGTTGCGGGGTTACATGGCGGCGTGGGAGCGGATCGGACGACGCCTGCTGCGAACGGCCATTCAGGCCGTGCCGACCGTCGCTGGCATCGTCATCCTGAACTTCTTTCTGCTCAAGGCGGCGCCGGGCGACGCGGCGGACGCTATGGCGGCCGAAGCCGGCTCCGCGACGGTCGAAACCATGGCGGCGCTCCGCCATCGCTTTGGGCTCGACAACCCAGTGCTGGTGCAGCTTCTCGACTACCTCAACAACCTCGCTCATTTCAGCCTCGGTTTTTCGCCGCGCTACAACATGCCGGTGCTCGATCTCATCGGGCAGCGGCTGCCCGGCACGCTGATTCTGATGCTGGTGGCGCTGGCGATCGCCCTGGTGCTCGGCCTTTTCATTGGCGCGCTGATGGCGGTATTCGCCGGCCGCATCCCCGATCGCGTGCTGTCGATCCTGTCGCTGCTGTTTTATTCGACGCCCGGCTTCTGGGTTGGCTTGATGCTGATCGTCGTCTTCTCGGTCAATCTCGGCTGGCTGCCGAGCGGTGGGTCCGAAACCATCGGCTCCGACCTGACCGGCCTACCGGCACTCCTCGACCACGCCCGCTACATGATTTTGCCGGCGACCTCGCTCGCCCTGTTCTACGTTTCCGTCTATGCGCGCCTGACCCGCGCCTCGATGCTCGAGGTCAAGACGCAGGATTTCGTCCGGACCGCCCGTGCCAAAGGGTTGTCGTCGAGCGCGGTGACCATCCGTCACGTGCTGCGCAACGCGCTGATCCCGATCACCACGCTCGCCGGCATGCATATCGGCTCGATGCTGGGCGGCGCGGTGGTGGTTGAGACCGTCTATAGCTGGCCCGGTCTCGGGCGGCTGGCCTTCGAGGCCGTGATGGCGCGCGACTTCACCGTCCTGCTCGGCATCCTGCTGCTTTCCTCGCTGCTCGTCATCGCCGCCAATGTCGTGGTGGATATCCTCCACGCTTGGCTCGACCCCCGCATCGGAGCCCGCACATGAGCTCGTCCGAAATGGGCACCACCGGCATTTACGTCGAGCGCTTCCGCGCCATCGAGGGCCGAGCCGACAGCACGCCCGAAGAACCGATCCCGCAGTGGTCGAACCTCCACGCGCCCGATGCTCGCCTCCATTCGGCCGCCGCCGTGCCACGCCGTAACGGGCTGCGCGCGCTCAGAGCGCTGCTGCATAACCCGAATGCTCTTTTCGGCCTGGCTTTCCTCAGTGTCGTCGTTATCGCCGCGCTGGTCGCGCCGCTGATCTATCCTGACGATCCGCTGAGCATGGTCGCGACGCCGTTCCTCTGGCCCGGCCAGGACCCTGCCTTTCCGCTGGGCAGCGATTCCCTCGGCCGCGACGTGCTTTCGGGTATTCTCTGGGGTTCGCGTATTTCGCTGGCGGTCGGGCTGGCGGCGACGGCTCTCGGGCTTGGCGTCGGCATCGTCGTCGGCGCTCTCGCCGGCTATTTCGGCGGCTGGATCGACGACGTTCTTGTCCGCATCATCGAGATTTTCCAGACCCTGCCGAGCTTCGTGTTGTTGGTGGTGCTGGTCGCCATCGCCGAGCCGTCCGTCACCACGATCACCGTCGGTATTGCCATCGTCAGCTGGCCGATGGTGGCGCGGCTGACCCGAGCCGAATTCCGCGCGCTGCGGGAGAAAGATTTCGTCATGGCAGCGCGCAGCCTCGGCTATGGCCATGCCCGCATCATTTTTCGCGAGATTTTGCCCAACGCCCTGCCGCCTCTGATCGTCACCTCGTCGGTGATGGTGGCGTCCGCCATCCTGATGGAAGCGGCGCTCTCTTTCATGGGTCTCGGCGACCCCAACGTCGTATCCTGGGGCTCGATGATCGGCGCTGGCCGCGAGCTGATCCGCACCGCCTGGTATCTGACCGCGCTGCCGGGCCTCGCCATCGTCTTCACCGTGCTGTCCCTCAACCTCATCGCCGATGGCCTCAACGACGCGCTCAATCCGCGCCTCTCGGAGGAACGCTGATGGCGCTGCTTGAAGTTTCAGGACTCACCGTCCGTTTCCCCACCGCCGAGCCGGTTCGCAATCTGAGTTTTAGCGTCGGCGAGGGCGAAACGCTGGCGATCGTCGGCGAATCCGGCTCGGGCAAATCGCTCACCGCGCTGGCGCTGATGCAGCTCCTGCCGAAGTCGGCCCGCGTCACCGATGGCGAAATCCGCTTCGATGGCCGCGATCTCTTGGCGCTGCCGGAAAAGGACATGCGGCAGGTGCGCGGCCGCGACATCGGCATGATCTTCCAGGAACCGATGACCTCGCTCAATCCGGTGCTGACCATTGGGGCCCAGATTCGTGAAGTCTTGCGGTTGCACCAAGGACTCTCAGCCCGTGCCGCGCAGGCCCGCGCCATTGAGCTGCTCGATCTCGTCCGCATCCCAGATCCGCAACGCCGGGTGAAGGATTTTCCGCATCAGCTTTCGGGCGGCATGCGGCAGCGCGTGATGATCGCCATGGCCGTCGCCTGCTCGCCAAAGCTGCTGATCGCCGACGAGCCGACGACCGCCCTCGATGTCACCATCCAGGCGCAGGTGCTCGACCTGATCGACCAGCTCCGCAAGAAGCTGTCGATGGCCGTGATCCTCATCACCCACGATCTCGGCGTGGTCGGGCAATGGGCCGACAAGGTCGTCGTGATGTATGCCGGCCGCAAGGTCGAGGAAGCACTGCCCGATGCGCTGTTCGGCACGCCGCTCCATCCCTATACGCGCGGCCTTCTCGCCGCCTCGCCGCGGCTCAATGCCGGCCAGCATTACCGGCAGACCAAGCTGATCGAAATTCCCGGCTCGATCGTCTCGGCGGCCGGCGAAAAAGGCTGCCCGTTCCGGCCGCGCTGCCCGTTGGCCCGCGCCAGTTGCGCGCAGGCCGTGCCGGCCTTGTTGGCCGCGGCGCCGGGTCGGCTCGTCGCCTGCCCGTTCACCTCCTTTATCGCGGAGGCGCCCCATGTCGCTGCTGTCGGTCGCTGAGCTGTCGACGCACTACAAGTCGGATGGCGGCACGCTGCGCGCCGTCGATGAGGTATCGCTGACCGTCGAGCCGGGCGAGACCGTAGCGCTCGTCGGCGAATCCGGCTGCGGCAAGTCGACCCTCGGCAAGACGCTGCTGCGGTTGATCGATCCGACTGCGGGGACCGTCGAGTTCCAGGGACAAAACATCACGGCGCTGAGCCAGAAGCAACTTCGGGCCGTGCGCAAATCGATCCAGATGATCTTTCAGGATCCCTTCGCCTCGCTCAATCCGCGCCACACCATCCGCGATATCCTCGCGGCGCCGCTCAAGGTGCATGGCATCAGGGACAAGGCCGAGCGCCGGCAGCGCGTCGACGAAATCATCGACCGCGTCGGCCTGCCGCGTGAAGCGCTCGACCGTTATCCGCACGAATTCTCCGGTGGCCAGCGCCAGCGCATCGGCATCGCCCGCGCGCTGATCCTCCATCCCGAACTGGTGATCTGCGACGAGCCGGTGTCCGCGCTCGACCTCTCGATCCAGGCGCAGATTTTGAACCTGCTGGTCGAGATGAAGCAGGACCTTGGCCTCTCCTACTTGTTCATCTCACATGATCTCTCAGTCGTCCGCTATTTTGCCGACCGCGTGCTGGTGATGTATCTCGGCAAGATCGTCGAAAGCGCCGACGTGGCCGACCTCTGGGCCGCGCCGAAACACCCCTATACCCGCGCGCTTATGGATGCCGTGCCCGACCCGGCCAAGCGCGGCCAAGTCGCCCCGATCGCCGGCGATTTGCCGAGCGCTGAGAACATTCCGAGCGGCTGCCGCTTCCATCCGCGCTGCCCCCTGGCAACCGACATCTGCCGGTCTCAAGAGCCACAATTTCGCGAGATCGGTGCACGCCATCGCGTGGCGTGCCACCATGCCGAGGCCGATCCCGCACACTCACTGCAATTGGAGTTTTCGAATGGTTGACTATCGCTATCTCGGCCGCAGCGCGCTGAAAGTCTCGCCGCTCAGCCTCGGCACCATGATGTTCGGCCAGTATACGCCCGACGATGAGGCCTTCCGCATCATCGACAAGGCGCGCGAGCAGGGCATCAACTTCATCGATACCGCCGATGTCTATGGCGATGGCGCGTCCGAGAAAGTCGTCGGGCAGGGCATCAAAGCTAACCGCGACCATTGGGTCGTCGCCACAAAATTCGTCAACTCGCCGAAGAAGGGTCCCAACCTTGGTGGCCACTCGCGCAAATGGGTCATCGAGACGGTCGAGAACTCGCTAAAACGCCTCGGCACCGATTACATCGACATCCTCTATTTCCACCGCGCCATCTTCGATGCACCGCTGGAAGAGCCGGTGCGCGCCATCGCCGACCTGATCCGGGCTGGAAAGCTCCGCTACTTCGGCGTCTCGAATTTCCGCGGTTTTCGCATCGCCGAGGTCGCCCATCTCGCCGACCAGCTCGGTATCGACCGGCCCGTGGCGAGCCAGCCGCTCTACAACATCGTGACCCGCACCGCTGAGGCCGAACAGCTTCCGGCCGCGCACTATTATGGGCTTGGCGTCGTGTCTTACTCGCCGCTGGCGCGTGGCGTACTCACCGGCAAATACGAACCCGGCAAGACGCCGGATGCAGATACCCGCGCTGGCCGTGGCGACAAGCGCATCCTCGAGACCGAGTGGCGGCCCGAGTCGTTGGAAATCGCCAAAAAGATCGCCGACCACGCCCGCGCCAAGGGCATCGACCCGGCCGATTTCGCTCTCGCCTGGGTGCTCAACAACCAACTCGTGACGGCTGCCATCACCGGCCCCCGCACCGAGGCGCATTGGGATAGCTACATCCGCGCGCTCGATGTGAAACTGGATGCCGATGACGAGGCCTTCATCGACAGCCTTGTTGTGCCCGGCCACGCGTCGACGCCCGGTTTCAACGACCCGAGCCATCCCGTCGAGGGCCGCGTGCCGCGCCACAGCGGCACGCGGCCCGCACCCACCCCAGCGGCCCGCCCGCTGCGGGTCGCCTGAACCTAAACCCGTCATGCCGGAGGATTCCGTGAATCAGCATTTCGAATATCGGCCCGCAAAACTCGTGGTCTTCACCGGCAGCACGCATCGCCCGTCGAAATCCCGCGCACTCGGCGAATATCTCGCCGAGCGTGTCGCCGCGCACGTGCCGGTCGAAACCGAGCGTTACGACGTCATCGACGCAGGGCCCGGCCTCGGCGCGGCGTTCGCCCGCAAGGAACTCAGCCACGATGCCCGGCGGGTGCTCGAAGCCGTCGAGAACGCCGATGCGCTGATCGCCATCACGCCAGTCTACAAGGGCTCGTTCACCGGCCTCTTCAAGCATCTCATCGATTTCATCGAACCCAATGCGCTGCTCGGCAAGCCGGTGCTGATCGGGGCGACTGGTGGCGGCCATCGGCATGCGCTGATCGTCGAACACCAGCTTCGGCCGCTGTTTGGCTTCTTCTCCGCCTCGACGGCGCCGACCTCGGTCTACGCCAGCGACAGCGAATTCACCGACGGCCGTCCGAGCGATCCCACGCTCGTGGCGCGGGCCGATCAGGCGGCAACCCAGTTCGCCCGTCTCATTGCCGGCCACCAGGCGACGCTTGCTGCCGTTGAACCGGCGCGGCAGCCGTTGGCCGCCGGCGCCTGAGGGCGAGGAGAAGTTTGCCTTGTCTAGCGCTTCTCTAGAAATTATATCTACAAACGGTCGAGGCGTTCGCGCAAAATTGCGCGCGGTGACGTCCCGGCTCGGATACGTCCATCCGGCGCATCCGCTCCCTTTGATCAGAAGCGCACGATGCTCACAAAAAAAGGCAAATACGGCCTCAAGGCCCTGGTCCACCTCGCGCAGCAGCCGGGGCAACTGGCCTTCGTCAACGATATTGCGGTCGCCAACAATATTCCGAAGAAATTTCTCGACGCCATCCTCGGCGAGCTCCGCAACGCCGGCTTCGTTTATAGCCGCAAGGGCAAGATGGGCGGCTACATGCTGGCCCGCGACCCCGAGGAGATCCAGATCGGCCACGTCGTGCGCGTCCTCGACGGCCCATTGGCGCCGATCCCCTGCGCCAGCAAGACCCGCTACCAGCCCTGTGACGACTGCGACGAGGCCACATGCCAGATCAGACACATGATGCTGGACGTCCGCAACGCCATCGCCGAAGTGCTCGACAAGACGAGCCTGGCGCAACTGCGCGACAATGCCGGAATGCAGGTCGAAACCGGGATAAAGCAGCCGGCCTGACGGTCAGCCATCGGCGGCTGGGGAGCATCCGCCCATGAGCCAGCCCCGTCTCTCGGTCACCATCATCGGCGGCGGTGCTTCGGGCGTGCTGTTGGCCGCCCACTTGCTGCGCGATCCCGATACCGATGTCCGCATCAATCTCATCGAACGGCGCGGCCGGGTCGGGCAGGGCATCGCCTATTCGGCCGTCCAGTCCGACCACATCTTGAACGTCCCGGCATCCGGCATGAGCGCCTTTGCCGATGAGCCCGATCATTTCTGGCACTGGCTCAAGGCCCGCGAACCGCGTTACACCGAGTCATGGGTGTTCGCGCCACGTCGCCTCTATGGCGAGTATCTTGCCCACGTCCTGCGCGAGGCCGCGGGGCAGGAACCGGGCCGGCTGAACCTTATCGATGAGGAATGCATTGGCATCGCCGAGACCAGTTCGGGCGTCGAAATCTCGCTTGCCAATGGCACGAGTCTCGTCAGCCATGTCGCGGTGCTGGCGGTTGGCCATGAGGAGCAGCCGTCGCGTGGGCGCGGCATTGCGGTGCGCGTCGGGTCTGATCGCGATACCCCGCTCGATCCCGATGTCCCGGTGGTAATTCTCGGCTCGGGTCTCAGCATGGTCGACGCCTGGCTGCGTCTTTCCGAAGCGAACCACCGCGGGCCGATCCACGTCGTGTCGCGGCATGGCCTCCTGCCGCGCAGCCACAAGAAGGTCGATAAGCTGAGCCTCGATTCAGCCGATGTGCCGTTCGGCACCAACCTCCATTACTTCGCCCGCTGGTTCCGGCTCCTCGTCAAGGATGTGATGAGCAAGGGCGGCGACTGGCGCAGCGTTGTCGACGCGCTGCGACCGTTCAACCAGCGCATCTGGCAGAGTTGGTCGGTCGAAAGCCGCCGACAGTTCCTCGAGCATCTGCGGCCCTGGTGGAATATTCATCGCCACCGCCTGCCGCCCGAGACCTTTGCGCTGATGCAGGCAGCGGTCGAGCGCGGGCAGGTAAGACTCATCGCCGGCAAATTCCTCAACGTCGAGCGCTCGGCCACCGGCGCCCGCGCCACGATCCGCCGCCGCGGCGTCGCCAATACAGAGGCCATCGAGGCGGCGCGCATCTACGATTGCGGTGGGGTCACCGTGGATGTGACGGGGAGCACCAATCCGGTGATCCGGGCAGCGATCGCCGATGGCCTCGCCCGGCCCGATCTTCAGCACATCGGACTCGACGTGACCGACGATTGTCGCGTCATCGATCAGGCCGGCCGGCCGTCGGCCCGGCTCCTCGCGATCGGCCCGCTGACCCGGGGAAAATTCTGGGAGATCGAGGCCATTCCCGATATCCGCGTGCAGGCGGCGCAAATGGCCGAACGCCTGCTGAGTGCTGATCCGGCCTCAGCCGTCCGGCACCGCCACGCCTGAAACTTATTCGGCGGCGGTGCGGGTACCTTCCGTCTTGCGGGCCTCGCGCTCGGCGATCCCGGCTTTGACCAGCGGCACGACATCGCGGCCATAAGTCACGGTGTCGGAGGTCGGATAGAAGCCGCGCACCAGAAAATTCGAAACGCCGAGGTCATGGTAGTCGAGGATGGCATCGGCGACCTGTTCGGGTGTGCCGACCAGCGCGGTTGAATTGCCTCCGGCGCCGCTGACCTCCGCGAACTCCGTCCAGAGACGCTTGTCGAGCACCTTGCCGCGCGCTGCTGCCTCTCGCAGGCGAACCGAGCCGATATTGGAGGGCTGGCGTTCGCCATTGCCGCCCGTCTTGCCGGTTGCAGCGGGCTTGTAGCGCGCCTTGGCGATGTCGAGGATCTTGCCCGCATTGTCCCAGGCCTCACCCTCAGTCGGCGCGACGATGGTGCGGAAGGCGAGCGTGAATTTGATCTCGTCCTCGCGGCCATAGGGCTTCGCCGCGGCGCGTACCTTGGCGATGGTTTCACGTGCGCCGTCGAGCGGCTCGCCCCAAAGCGCATAAATGTCGGCATGTTTGCCGGCGACGGCGATCGCCGCATCGGACGATCCGCCGAACGAGATCGGTATGCGCGGCTTCTGGAATGGCCTTACCGAGGAAAACGCACCCTTTAACTTATAGTGTTCGCCCTCGTGGTCGAACGGCGTCTCGCTTTCCCACACCTTCTTCAGCACCGTGAGATATTCGTCGGTGCGCTCATAACGCTCGTCATGGGTGAAAAAGTCGCCGTCGCGCGCCTGATCCGCGTCGCTGCCGCCGGTGATGATGTGCACCCAGAGGCGCCCTTCGGAAAAATGGTCGAGCGTCGCGAGCTGCCGTGCCGCCAGCGTCGGCGCAACGAACCCGGTGCGGTGGGCGAGCAGCGAGCCGATCCGCTTGAACCGGCCGAAAACGTAGGAAGCCAGCGCCTGGTTATCCGGCCAGGTGGAAAACTGGCCCATCAGCAGCTTATCGATGCCAGCCTCTTCGAGCGCGCCGACATGCCGGTCGATATAGGCCTTGTCGATCACCGGCCCCGAAGGGTCGGTGATGTCCGAACCGTCGCGATGGCCGGTATGGCCAATGAACTGCGCTGTCATGGGAATTCTCCGAGCTTAGGCGGCGATGAGGCCGAACGTTACGGCCAGCGCAAAGAGCAGCGAGGCGCCCGTTGCGGCGACAATGAGCATCGCGGCGACGGGACGCCTCGGCTTGAGCCAGGCGGCCGACTTCTGCGGATTGGAACTGGCCATCGTCAGAACACCTTGCCTTCTTCGAGATGCGTCGTGGTGCCGTTGACCACGTAGTCGCCGACGACCCGCGCCTTGTGGTTCAGCGGGTTGTGATTGAGCAGCGTGCGGATGTTCCGCCAGTGCCGGTCGAAATTGTATTTTCGCGAGGTCGCCGAGCCCCCGCCGGTTTCGAACATCGCCGTCGCCGCACCGAGCCCCAACTTGCCGAGCACGATCTGCGTGCGGGCCGTGGTCAGCGCGCTGTCGATCAGCAGCTTTTCGATCTCGCTTTCCGGCGCGCCAGCCAGGAACGCATCCGCGGTGCGGTCGAGCGCTCGCGCGCTTTCGGCGATCAGTGCGTCGATGGCAAAGCTATCGGCAGCAATCTCGCCGACCGTGTGCTGCACGAAGGGGTCTTCGCCCGCCGCCGCGGCCGCACTGTGCGCCGCGGCCCGCGCCTGCTTCTGGACATAGGCGGTAGCGTCCGCGAGCACGTTGCGCACGACGCCCGCGGCACAGGCTGCCAGATGAAGCTGCCTCAGCGTCGAGGTGTGGCGGCCGACGAGGTTGCCGAGTTGGCGCGTCGAAATCTCGTCGGGGAAAACTTCGACGTTCTTGAGTTCGACGCCGCCGCTCGCCGTCAGGCGCTGCCCCATGCCGTCCCAGTCGTCGAGGATGGTGATGCCCTCGCGCGTCACCGGGATCAGCACCGAAACGAACGAGCCGTCCTCGGCATTGCCGCTGAACGACGCGTAGTCGGAGAACGCGGTGCCCGTCGCGTACCACTTCTTGCCGTTGAGCCGAAACGTGTCGCCAACCTTGGTCAGCGTGGTCGTGAAGGTCACGCCGGCCTTGGGGCCGCCCTGCTCGGTGTGGGCGCCGCCGAAGATCGCGCCGTCGAGCACGCGCTCGAGACCGAGGCGCGCCTTCGGCGCATCAGGTGCCAGCGCCAGGGACTCGGTGAAATTGAAGTGCGAGCGCAGCGCATGCGCGACGTTGGAATCGGCCGCGGCGATCGTCTCGATCATGCCGATATAGTCCGCAATGCTGCCGCCCGGCCCACCCAGCGCGACGGGAATACGCAGCGCGCCAAGACCGGATTCGCGGAACAGCCGGAATGCCTCGAACGGCAATTGCCGTTCGAGATCGCGCTCGCTCGACCCCTTGGCGATTTCCTCGACCAGCGCCGGCAGCCGCGACAGCAATTCCTCGCGCGACGGCGTCGCTCTCACGACCGGATCGAGAAGCCTTACGGCGGCAGATGAAGACATGACAAAGGCCCAGCACGCGACAAGAAACGGCAGCGTACGAGGCCAAACAGGACTAAGTCAATTGTATCTACTGATCTTATAGAGTTTATCGGTAAAAGATAAACCTGCTCAATCGGTTGGCCGGAGCAAGCTATACTCCAGCTCGCAAAAACCGGGATTTTCGTGGGTTAGCCAGGTCGTCCAAAGTGGCGAGGCGGCAGTCAGGTTGGAGAGCCTATCGCCCGCCGAAACCTGAACCGATTGAGATGCCCTTGTAGATGAATTTTTGCAGCAGCACCGCAAGCACGATGCCCGGCAGCATCGAGAAGGCGGCGCCGGCCATGATGTAGTTCCACGAGGTGCCGTTCTGCGTCCGGAACATGGTGAGGCCGAGCGGCAGCGTCGCCTTGTCCATGCCGTTGACGATGACCGCCGGCCAGAGAAAGTTGTTCCACTGCGCCGTGAAGGTGAATAGCGCCAGGAGGCCCAGCGCCGGCAGCGCCAGTGGCAGAATGATGCTGACCAAAATCCTCAGCCGCGACGCCCCGTCGATGAACGCCGCCTCTTCGAGTTCCTTGGGGATCGACAGGAAAAACTGCCGCAGCAGAAACGCGCCAAAGGACGAAAACGCCATCGGCAAAATCATCGCCTGGTAGGTGTTGACCCAGCCGATCTTCGAAATCATCAGGAACAGCGGGATCACCAGCATCGCCTGCGGCACCATCAGCGTGCCGAGATAGGCGAGCAAAATATTGTCGCGGCCGGGGAAGCGCAGCCGCGCGAAAGCGTAAGCAGCGAGCGAGGAAACGACGAGTACGATGATCGTCACGCCGCAGGCGACGATCGTCGAGTTGAGGAAGAATTGGCCGAACGGCAGCCGCGCCCAGGCGTCGACCAGGTTCTGCCACTGGAAGGTGCTCGGGAGCAGTTTTGGCGGGATCGCCAGTACCTCGTCATTGGTCCTGAGCGCATTGCTCAGCATCCAGAAGAACGGGAACAGGAAAAGCAGCCCGATAATCGTGAGCCCGGCGTGCGAGAGCAGGGTGAGCGGCGAAAGGCCGGGACGCCGGCGAGCGGGGCGAACGTCAAGTGTCATAGCTCACCCACTTTTTCTGCAGCCAGAATTGAAGGCCCGTGAGCGCCATGATCAGCGCGAACATCACCCAGCAGAGCGTCGAGGCATAGCCCATAAGGTAGCGGGAGAAGCCAAACTGGTAGATCGAAAAGCCGAGCGTCGCGGTGGCGTCGCCAGGGCCGCCGCCGGTCATCGCATAGACGCTGTCGAAGACCTGGAGCGCGGTGATCGCCGTCATCACCGTGCCGAAGAACACGGTAGGCGAAATCAGCGGCAGCCGAATCTTCCAGAACCGCTGCCAAGCTGTCGCGCCGTCGATCTTGGCGGCTTCGAGATAGCTTGGCGGCACCATGTCGAGCGCCGCATTGAACAGCATCAGATTGTAGCCGACGCCGGCCCAGAGCGACACGATGACCACGGCTTGCATCGCGAGTTCCGGGGTCAGCAATAGATTCGGAATCTGGAGCTGCAGGCCGGCCACGATATAGTCGAGCAATCCGCCCGGCGTGAAGATGAGCGCCCAAACCACCGACACCGCGATTAGCGGTGCAAAGGTGGGCAGAAAGAAGATCAGCCGGTACCAGCGCTGGCCGTGCTTGAGGCTCGATATCCAGAGCGCCAGACCCAACGAAATGACGATGTTCAGCACCAGATATTCAGCCGTATAGGCCAGCGTGTTGGTGAGGATGCGCCAGAAATTCGGGTCGACCGTGAACAGCCGGACGTAGTTGGCGACACCGACGAATTTCGGCGGCGCCAGCAATTGCCAGTTGGTGAAGCTGAGCAGGAACGAAGCGATCAGCGGAAACAGCATGAAGATGAGAAAGCCGAGCAGGCTCGGCAGCAGGAACCAGAAAGCCGTCACGGCCTCGCCGCGTTCCCTCACCGTCCGCTTTGGCTTTTCCAGAGCCGCAACTCTGCCGATCGATGTCGTCGTCATCTGAGGTTTGCTGACCTTGTCTCAAAAGAGCGGTCGCGAGGCACCCCGCGACCGCCATGTTAGCAGAACTTGCCGCTTAGTTCTGCGTCGCCAGGCTCTGGATGGTCGCCAGAGTCTTGGCGGCCGGCTCCGAGCCCGACAGGGCCAGCGGGAGATACTGGCTCATCAACGCTTCGACGCCGTTCCAGCCATTGCCGATCGGATAAGGCTTCGAGTGCTGCATGGCGTAAGCAATACCGTCCTTGGCGCCCTCGACGTCCTTGGCCGCGAAGTCGAACCAGAACGATTGCTGCGCCGTGCGGGCGGGCAGGGCGCGGCCCTGCTTGGCGAGATATTCTTCGGCTTCGGGGCTCGTGATCACCTGGATCGCTTGCCAGGCCTCATCCTTGTGCTTGCTCGAGGCCGAAATGCCGAAGCCCGAACCGGCCGTGACCGACTGCGAGCCCTGCGGACCTGCCGGCATCGGCACGATGCCGATCGGGAATTTCACGTCCTTCTTCTTGCTGATCAGCGACCAGGGGCCGTCGACATACATTGCCACATTGCCTGAATCGAAGCGGCCGGTGACGAAGTCGTCAGCGTTGGCCGAGGCCGGCACCGCGGGAGCAACCTTGTCGGTCGTCACGAGGCTGGCAAAGCTTTCAGCCGCCTTGACGACGTCCGGCGCGGTGAAATTCGGCGTCCCGTCGGCGTTGAGGTAGTTGCCGCCATTGGCCGTGACCCACTGCGGGAAGAGGCCGGGCGTCGCGCCGAAGCCGAAGCTGCCGTTCTTCGACAACGCCTTTGCGTCGGCGAGGAAGTCGGCCATCGTCCAGTCGGACGCCGGCGCCTTGAGGCCGGCAGCATCGAAGGCCTGCTTGTTGTAGAAAATCACCCACGGGCCGACGTCATAGGGCAAGCCATAGAGTTTGCCGCCAGTCGACATGCCGTCCATGATCGACGGCACGAAGGCGCCCTTGTCGAACTTGTCCTTCTCCACATAGGGGTCGAGCGGCTCGAGGAGCTGGTAGAAATTGGGCGTCCGGAGCGACTGCATCGAGACGACGTCGGCGAGCTGGCCCGAGGCCGCCAAAACCGGCAGCTTGGTCCAGTAGTCGTTCCACGACGAGGTCTGCAGCGTCACGGTGATGTTCGGATATTTTTCGTGCACCATGTCGGCGAGGTGCTGCCACGCAGCGGTATCCTCGGCGCTGCCGGTCCACATCTGCCAGTTCAGGGCCACGGCGTCGGCCGCCATGGCGGCCGAAAACGTCATGGTCGTGCCGAGCATCAAGCCTGCGGCAAGGCCTGCCAGTGTTTTCATTAGTCGTTCCTCCTCGTGATGGGTTTGTTGTTACGTCCGGCGCCGCTGGTCCTCGGCGCCGGCGCGCGTTCTTCGTCAGTCCTTGAGTATGAGTTCGACGACCGGGACCACGACGTCGGGTTTGCGGACCGGTAGTTCGAGCGTCAGCGTTTCCTCGCCGACCTTGAAGCCGATATTGCTGTCGACCTCACCCCTCGGGTCGATCCAGTGCACCTCGCTGCCGTCGTGCAGGAGCTGCGCATATTTGATCTTGCCGCCGAGCCCGTCGAAATGGATGTGCCGGAACGGCCAGTTGAAGATGTGGAGGTAGAGCCGGTTGCCGCGCTGCGTCAGCCGGCAATCGCGCGGCGCCGTGAAGCTCGATCGCGTCGCTCCGTAAATGGCGCGGGCATGGAGCTTGAGCCATTCGCCGTAGACGTCGAGCGCGTCGATGGCGCGCTTGTCGAAGGTGCCGCGGGCGGTCGGCCCGACATTCATCAAGAGGTTGCCGCCGAGCGACACGCTGTCGATGAGAATCTGGATGAGCTGTTCGGGGCTCTTCCACGTCGTCTCGTCGCGGTGATAGCCCCAGGAGCCGCTAAAGGTATGGCAGACCTCCCAGGTCGGCTCCTTGCCCTTGATCACGGGCGCGGTGCGCGGCGTGTACTGCTCTGGCGTCGTCACGTCGGGCATCGAATCCGTGACGTCGATCAGGTCGAGCCGGTTGTTGACGATGATCTCGGGCTGAAGCTTCCTGACCAGCGTCAGCAGCTCTTCGCTCTGCCAGTCATTGCGACCTTTGCCGGGCAGGTTGCGATAAGTCCGCTTCGGGTAGCTGAAATCGAACCAGATGATGTCGATCTTGCCGAACCCGGTCAGCAGTTCGGTGACCTGGTCGCGCATATAGGCGGCGTAGCGGCTCACATCGCGGCCGACATTGAGGTCGGCGGCATTGTCGCGATTGCGCAACGGGTGGTGGACGTCGATCGGGAAATCGGGGTGATGCCAGTCGAGCAGCGAATAATAAAAGCCGATTTTCAGGCCTTCAGCGCGGAACGCCTCGACGAACGGTCCCAGCAGATCCTTGCCATAGGGCGTGTTGGTGACCTTGTAGTCGGTCGCCTTGCTGTCCCAGAGGCAGAAGCCTTCATGATGCTTGGTGGTCAGCACCACATATTTCATGCCGGCGGCTTTGGCGCGGCGGGCCCATTCCTTCGGGTCGTAAAGGTCCGGGTCAAAATTCTCGAAATACTTCTGGTAGCCCTGGTCGTCGATCTCTTCGCGGTTCTTCAGCCATTCGTGGCGCGCGCCGAGCGAATAGAGTCCCCAGTGGACGAACATCCCGAAGCGGTCATGCACGAACCACTGCTTCTTCTCGGGAGCAAGAAACAGGTCGGGGGAGATATGCTCATTCATAACCAGTCTATCCCTAGTTGGCGCCGCAAGGGCGGCACGAATGCGAAACCGGCGCGTTAAGGCCCCGGCAGGTTAGGCAGCGTGGCGGGCGACGAGCCCCTCCACATCGTTGACGAGGGCGATGAGGCGTTCGCGCTGCGCCGCCCAGCGGCCTGGACCTGGATCGACGACCCGCACCACCCGGTTCGCCAGATCCTCCGGCACGATGGCAAAGTTCGCCGTGCCCCGGAGATTCCAGCCGTCGCCGACGAAATAGGTCCGGTTCAGCGCGAAGATGACCTGCATGATGGAATGCAGCAGCTTGGCCGATAGGCCGGCGAGAAACACCACGTCGCCGCGTTCGACCTTGCTGAGGTAATGGTAGTCGGCGCGCCAGTAGCGGAGGATCGACATGTGCTTGTCGAGCACCGCCCGCCGCAGCGTCTCGGGATAGGTTTTGAGGCGATCCTTCCACGCGCCGAGCACGCCATCGGGATCGGCAACGATCTGCTGATGGGCGATATCGGTGGGGAGGTGGTAGCCCCAGATGGTCCACTCATATTCCTTGACCGCGCCATGGCCATCGAGCCAGGCCGCAAGGTCGCGGTCGATACTGGCGATGCTCCGGCACCACGCGCCGTCGATGCGCAGGCCTTTGCGCTCCCAAGAGCGCCAGACAGCCTCGAATTCCGCCCAGGCCGGCGTCTCAGCAAGTTCCGGACCTTTGAACTGGTCAGCATAGACGCGAAAATCGTAATCGGATTTGGTATCGGCGAAGCTCTTGGCACGCGAGCCGCCGAGCGACACGGCGACGCGGCCCGTGTCGGCGAGCGCCAGCAGGGCCGGAGTCATCTGCGCAAACAGACCTGCCTCCGCTGTTTCGGCGCCCGCAAACATTGCTGCCGGTCCCTCCTCTGTTCGTTGTCCGTCGATCATATCACAGCTTCGAGGCTGCAATCGCGAACATTATCGAACCGCTTCGATAGACACATATAGCGATATGGTAAGCGCCGGTGTCAAGCCACCAGGAGCACGAGATATCTCGCCCGATTCGGCAATAAGCCAAAAAAGCGACAGTCGAACATGCATTTGCAGAGTTCGGCCGGATCGACTAGCCTTCACCGCTGATTGCTGTAGCCTGACCAAATCGTAGAAGCGGTTCGATTTTCATGACCACCATCCGTGACGTCGCCCAAAGCGCCGGCGTCTCGACCTCGACGGTCTCCCTGGCGTTCAACGATCCCAAACGGGTCAGCGCCAAAACCCTTGCCCGCATCCGCCGGGCTGCCGAGGAACTCGGCTATGTTGCGGACCCGCTGGCGCAGAGCCTCGCTCGTGGCCGCAGCCGCCTGATTGGGCTGATCACGCCCAATGTCGGCAATCCGTTCTTCGGCGACATCCGGCGCGAGCTCGAGAACTATGCCATCGAGCACGACCACTTCGTGCTCATTTCCGATTCATCCGGCAAACCGACGCGCGAGCGCGACCTGCTTGAACATCTGATGGGCCTGAAAGTCGCCGGCGTGGTGATGGCGCCGAACGGCCGCGGCAAGGACTATGCCGACTTCATCCAGAGCTTCAAAATTCCCATCGTCTGTTTCGACCAGAAGGTCGAGGGCATCGCGCGCGATTTCATCGGCTCGGACAATCGCCTCGCCGGCGCGATGCTGACCGAGCACCTGCTGCAGCTCGGCCATCGCCGCATTGCCTTCATTGCCGGTCCCGAAGGCCTTTACAGCGCGCGGGGCCGCCTCGCCGGGTTTATGGAAACGATGGCCGGTGCTGGCGTCGAGGTCGACGCGAGCCTTGTGGTCGATGGCAATTTTACCGGCGGCCCGGCCTATGCGCAGGCGATGCGGCTGCTGACCCGCTCGGACCGTCCGACAGCCATCATTGGCTCCAACAACATCATGGCGCTCGCAACGCTTCAGGCGATCCAGGAGCTCGGCTTCCGCTGCCCTGACGATGTCTCCCTGGCGATGGTCGACGACATCGCCTGGAGCAGCGTCATCACCCCAAAGCTCACGACGGTCGTTCAGGACACCCTGAAAATGGGCGGCATCGTCGCCCGCCAGATCCTCCAGCGCATCTTAGCCGCCAACAACGACACCGAGCCGCCCCAGGATTTTATCCTGACGCCCAAATTCGTGCTGGGCACCTCCTGCCGGCGGATAGACCAGCCCTAAGCGACCGCGGTCAGTCACGACGTGGAGCGATGCCTCGGGGGGAGACGCGGAGAACGCTTGCGCAATGAATGCCCGCTTCTGACAACAGCAGACATCGCCCCAAATGTTATCTCGGACGGGTGGAGAGGGTGAGGGGCACGCCCTTCAGCCAAAGCCGCAGCGCTTCCCAGTGAATGCCGAACACGACCTTCAGGGTCATCAGCGGGTAGGCGATGGCGAGCTTGAGCAAAGCGCGGTCGGTCAGGTCCTTGCGCTGGCCCTCGAAGAACGCCGTCACCAGCGCTCCTTCGGTATCGCAGAGGGTCACGCCGGTGAAGACGCTCTCCGCAGGCGGCCGCATGGCGAAACGATAGGTGCCCTCGATACCGTTGAACGGGGAGACGTAAAACGCCTTTGGCAGCGCATGGCTCACCATGTCCGCCGCACCGCCGACCTTCGTTTGATAAAAGTGCTGCTGCCCAAATGTGTTGCGCACCTCGTAGACCAGGCCCCGGAGTTCATCGCCCTCGTCATAGAGGTAATAGACGGTGATCGGATTGAAGGCGAACCCGAGCAGGCGCGGATAGCAAAGCATCCCGATCCGGGCGACCTGCCCTATGCCTTCGGTAGCGGCCTTCCCACGGATAAACGCCGCAATGGACGAGCCGTCGTGCGGCCCAAAATCCCTCTCGGCGAGCGAGAACAGGTTGAACCGGTTGAGCGAAAACAACCGCAGCCGTTTGTTGAGCTTATCGAGTCGATCAAGATCGACCAGCAGCGAGAAGACGTCATAGCGCAGACTATGCCGCTTCGGCCGGGCGCGCTTGTGCACGACGTGGCCGACATATAGCGCGCCATCCCGAGAAGGTGTCATTCCGCTGCCAGTGCGGCGGGTTCGGCGCCGGCCCAGTTGTGCGCCACCCGCTGGCGCGCGCCGTCGACCTGCCAGGGACGGCTGACCGGCCCAAGGCGCTCGGCAATCTCGAGGCCGGATTGCAGCCCATCCTCATGAAAACCATGACCCAGCCAGGCGCCTGCAAACCAGGTACGGTCAACGCCCTGAATCTGCCAGATGTCCTGCTGGGCATTGAGCACGTCGCGGTCGAAGAGCGGGTGGGCATAATCGATCACCGCCTGCACTGTCCCCGGCGCGAAGTCGTGCATCGGATTGAGGGTGACGAAAAGATCGGTTCTCGTCGCCAGCGGCTGCAGCCGATTCATCCAGTAGGTGAGGCTCAATTCGGCATCCGGGCCGGTACCCGTGCGCAGGTAATTCCACGCCGACCATAGCTTGCGGCGGCGGGGCATGAACCGCCGATCGGTATGCAGTACGGCGTGGTTGGGGGTGAACCGGAACGCCGAAAGGATACCGCGTTCCGCCGCCGTGGCATCCGCCAACAGCGACAGGGCGGTATCCGGATGGCAGGCGAAAATGGCTTGGCCGAAGTGCTTGCGATGGCCATCGGCGAAAACAATCTCGACACCACCGGTGTGCCGGTGGACAGACACGATCTGCGCCCCGGTCACCGTGCGGAAATTGCCATCGTAGACCAGTCGTTCGACATAGCAGCGCGCACCGCCCACCACCGTCCGCCAGTTCGGCCGGTTGTTGATCTGCAGCAGCCCATGGTTGGCAAAGAAGCGGATAAAACTCTTGGCGGGAAAATCCAGCATGGCGCGGGCCGGGGTTGACCAGATCGCTGCCGACATCGGCAGGATATGGTCTTCGATAAAGGCTTCCGAATAACCGAATTTTTCGAGGAATTCCCCGATGCCGATATCTTCATCGATCCCAACGGCCTGGGTTTCCGCCCAGCGGAAAAAGCGCAGGATATCGGCGACCATCTGCCAGTGCCGCATCCGGACAACGTTTCGGCGTTGCCCGAAAAGGCCATTGAGATGGCGCCCGCAATATTCCATTTCGCCGCGCCCCGCAGACACGGCGAAGGTCATCTCCGACGGCGCCGTCTCGACGCTTAGATGCTCGAACAGGGCGGTGAGATTAGGATAGTTGCGCTCGTTATAAACGATGAAACCGGTATCTACCGCGACTGGGCCATCCGGCGTGGACGCTTCGATCGTATTGGTATGGCCGCCGAGCCGCCCGACCTTTTCGAACAGCACCACGCGGGCCCTTTTTGACAGCAGCCAGGCCGCCGAAAGCCCGGCGATGCCCGATCCGATAACTGCAATTTCTTCCGACATCTACGCTGCATCCGTCGCCTAAGGCGGTGGTAGCAACGTGACCGGCGCGCGGATGGTTTCGCCCATTCGTCAAAAACGCGTGATTGCCTTCATGACGGTCGGAGCCGGTAGTGGCTGACGCCCCATTCACTGCCGCTGGCGTGGCCGAACAGGCCCGCGGTGGCAAGAAAGAACAGACGCCAGCGGCGGCGCCAGAGGGCCATGTCCGCCCCATAGACGCCGGCAAGGATGGCATCGATCGCCTCAACATTGGCGTCGAAGTTGGCCAGCCAGTCGAGAGCCGTCCGCTCGTAATGCGTGCCGCTCCACTGCCATTGCTGTTCGATGGCAAAACTCCCCTCGAAATGGCCGATGAGATCCCGGCTTGGCATGATGCCGCCGGTAAAGAAGTACTTGGCGATCCAGTCGGCATCGTTGCGGTGATCGAAACGGTAGGGCACGGCGCGGTGGGTGAAAATGTGGACGAACAGCCTTCCGTCGGGCTTGAGCCAGGCGCGCGCCCGCGCCAGCAGAGCGGTCCAGTTCGACATGTGCTCGAACATCTCGACTGAGACGACGCGGTCGAAATTGCCGGCCGGCGAAAAATCGTTCATGTCGGCCGTGACGACCTCGAGATTGGTCAGGCCTCGGCGCGCGGCCGCGCTGGTGATGTAACCGCGCTGCGAGGCTGAATTCGACACCGCGATGATCGTCGCGTTTGAAAAGCGCGCCGCCATGGCGAGGCTCAGCGAGCCCCAGCCGCAGCCAAGCTCGAGGATACGCTGCCCATCTGCAAGACCGGCATTGGCGATGGTGCGGTCGAGGGCCGAGGTTTCCGCCTCGGCAAGGGTAGTCGCCGTGCCGTCGTAGTAGCAGCTCGAATATTTGCGCTGCGGACCGAGAATGAGGGCGAAGAATTCCGGTGGCAATTCATAGTGCTGGCGGTTTGCCGCATCGGTATTTTCGGCGATGGGATGCAGCGCCATATCTCGTGCAAACTCAGCGACGCTGTGGTCCTGCTCGTCGGCCAGCCGGCGCCGCGTGCGGCCGACGAGGAGGTCGATGCCGGCCTTCGTCAGCGGGTCGGGCAGCGGCAACCGTTCGGCCGCGCCGATCCCAAGATATACCAGGCTCATCGGTTTCCTCCGGATTTCGGGATCGGCCAGAAGGCACGGACGCGCGCCTCGTAGCTGCGGAAGGCTTCGGGCCGCGACTTGCGCATCTGCGCCTCGAGCGGCGGGATGCCCGACACTTTGACCAGCAGCCAATACATCATCACCGGGGCCATCAGCGTGAGCCAGCCCCACGGGTAGCCGAGGCTCAGCCCGATCAGGACGTAAGCGACCCAGCCAAGCCATTCGAAGAAATAGTTCGGATGGCGCGACAGGCCCCATAGGCCCGTGTCGCAGACCTTGCCCTTGTGCGCGGGGTCCGCCTTGAAGGCCCGCATCTGCGCATCGCTCAGGGCCTCGCCGCCGACCGCAACCACGAAAATGATGACGCCGAGAGCGTCGCCCAAGCCGAGGGGCGCCGGATTGCGAGCCGCCGCTATGGCGCTGAGGCCAAGCACCCAGCCCGCCAGGGCCTGGATTTCGAAGAAGCCGAACAGCTTGGCGTTGAATTGCTGTCCCCAATCCTCGCGCAACTGCGAATAGCGCGTGTCGACGGCGCCGCCGAGCGTGCGGCCGAGGATGTAGAGGCCGAGCCGCAGGGCCCAGATCGCCACGAGCACGGAAACCAGGATCGCCCGGATAGTGATTTCCGGGCTCTGCTCGATGGGCAGCAGGGCACCAGCGATCGCCGCCACGCCGATACCGCCCGCCCAGAACACATCGACCCAGCCGGATTGGCCGGTCCGCACCACCACGGCCCAGGCAACCGCCAGCAGGATGGCCAGCCCAACGGCAAGGAGGACAATCAGCTGTAATGCGCTCATGCCATTTGCTCCTCGGTTATCCCGGCGAGGCGAGGGCTGGTGACCGGCTCGCCGGCGACTTCTTTCACAAACGATACGGTGTCGCGCAGCACGGGTAGCAGCGGCCGCAGCGGCAGGCCGAAGGCGCCGATGACCAATTCGTGGCCGATCCGCGGATAGGGCTTTAGCCGAACATCGCCGCCACGGCTGCGGATGCGTGCGGCGAGCTGTATGGAGTTCGCCGGGTCGACAACCCGATCGCTCGTCCCCATGCCGAGGAAAGTAGGCAGGACCGGCCGGTCGACGAAATTGATCGGCTGCGTCGCCGCAAGGCCGGCTTCGGGCCCAAAAATGATCTTGAGCGTCGGCGAGTACAGCGGCAGGAAGTCATAGGGCCCGGAGAGCCCAACGACGCCGCGAAGGTCCGCGTCCGGGTCGAGGCCAACCTCGCCGAGCCATTGCCGGTCGAACGCCAGCATTGCGGCGATGTGCGCCCCTGCAGAATGGCCGACAACCACCATGCGCCGAGGATCGCCGCCGAACTTGCCGAGTTCGTCATGGGCCCAGCGTACCGCGCGGGCGGCGTCGCGCAGGAATTCGGGAAAGCCAACCTCCGGGTAGACGCGATAATCCGGAATGACCGCAATCAAGCCTTTGGCAGCCAGCGCCGCGCCAACAAAGCGATACATCTGGCGCTGCCCGCTGTCCCAGCCGCCGCCATAGTAGAAGATCACCGCGGGCGGCGGCGGGCCATCGAGTCGGCGCGGCAAATAGAGGTCAAGTTGCCGGTCACCGGCGAACGAAACGGCTGGAATTAGCCGCACACGCTCGACGTGCGCCATCCCGTTTATTATGGCGACCGGAGAGAGCGCACGCGCCAAACTTTTGAAAATCACTTCCAGGCTCCATAGGTGCGTCAGCAACGCGAACAAGCCGACCGAAGTTTCAGTTCCCGAAACTGCCTGAGGAGAGGTGTCTTTCGACTCGACGTTGGAAACGGCTCACTTGCGAGAGTCAGCTTCTGGCGCAAAGCGGACATCGTCAGACGCTGCTTTTGGCCAAAGCGGACCTCGGACGACTTGCGAATAGCACCGGCGGGTAGTCAGACGTATCTGCGCTCGAGATCGGTTTGCAGCGACAGTTTTGGATGACTTGCGAGCCAAGTTGCAGTGCCGCACTGCAGCCGGTGTATAGAAAGCGGGTAGGCCCGTACCCGGCATGCCTAAGATTAGATGGCTGGCGCAGATCAAGGTCAAGAAAGGGCTATGGAAATCATTGGATGGGGTTCAGCGCACTGTCGGCTTCGGGCGGATGGCACTGTCACATCCTTATGAGGCGCCGCCTTCAATTGCGTTGTGAGGATCGATGGTGAAGTCTCACAGAATTGCTGCGGAGCCCCGGCGTTCAGGGATAAGCATCCCCCTGTGCAATTACCTTGCGGTTGGGGAATATCGCCCTGCCGAGCAAGTCAGCGCCGGCGCCTTGGATGGATGGGAGGCGGTCTTTGCCAATGCTGACCAGTGGCGGCTCGACTCGGCCCTGGTCCACAACGTGCTTGCCAAGAATCTTGCACCTGCGATCCCGGCGGTCACATTGCCCGACGGCCGGATGACGATCACTGCAGCCCTTGAGCGCCGCCTTGCAACGCACCGGGAGCGCAACCGCGCGCTGGGACTGCGCCTAAAGGAACTCGTCGGCGCCCTCAACGCGCACGACATCGTACCAGTTCTCATCAAAGGAAGCCGGTCGATCTGGCTGGGGCGCCCGGAATGGCGATCTCTCCGCGACCTCGATCTTCTCGTGCCTGGGCGCGATGCCGAAAAGGCGCAGGCGATAGCCATTGCAGCGGGATTTGTCCCCGAGGGCGGACCAGAGCGCTTCGGCACCTGGCACCATCGACCCAACCTTTACCGCCCCGACCTTCCCGGCTGGATCGAGATTCACAACCGCGGTGGCGTGCCTAGGGCTGAGCAGTTCATCAGCACCGGCGAACTCGTCGCCGCTGGTCGCGAAGTGCCGTCACCGGACGGACGCGTGCGCCTTCTGCCGCCGCATCTCCACGTTCTTCATGGAATGGTTCATCATCACGTCGGCCATGATGCCGGCAAGCGCGGCGAGATAGACCTCAAAGGTCTCTACGAATTCGCGGCGGGTGTCGCGGCGCTCGACGCGAAGCAGCTTTGTGCCCTGGCCGAGCGCGCGGCACGCCATCCCCGGCTATTGGCGATAATGGACCTCTGGACCGCCGGCGCCGCAGATATCTTCGGCCTGACGGTACGCGCTCCCTTGAGTGTCAGCGAGGACGCCGCAGCGTGGTGGCAAGCCGTCAGACACCGGACGGATAGTGATCGGCCGGCCGCAAGCAACCGAACGGCTCGTGCGGAGGAGCTTGCCGCAGCCTCCGCTTTCGGCCGTCTGAGGCGTGCTCCCTATGGAAAGAACGCGCTTGCAAGACTTGCCTGGCGCGCGGCGATCGCCTTATCATTTGTGCAGAGGCCAGCGCTTTTGCCAGCCTGGTTTTGACGTCAGCCCTGCCCGCCCAGCGCTAACGCCTTCACGCGGTATGACGGGTTGGTAGGCTCGGCGGCCGCGGCGCGAGAGAAGGCTTCCGCCGCATCCTGCCGCCGCCCCATGCGCAAAAGGATCACCCCGGCGAGGTCGTGGGCATAGGAACCAAAGATTCTGATGTCATGCGCCATCATTGGATCACATATCGCCGCCGCATCCTGCGCTGTCAGCAAATCGAGGCTTGCCAGAGCCTCCTGGTAATTTTCTAGACCGACCAGGGCCTTTGCTCTCAGGAACTGCAGCGACCAGTTTCCCGGCCGAAGCGACAGCCCCCAATCGATCAGCGGCAGCACATCCTCGTTTCGCCCAAGCCTGATGCCGGCATTTGTAAACGCAAGCAGGGCGAGCATTTCGCGCGATCCCTCGTCATCACGCCCTTTCCCTCGCTCGAGACCACGAGCGGATACGTCGATGGCCTCCTCAACCTGGCCGAGCTCGTAGAGCGTTTTCGCCAGGTCATTCCAATAGTAGAGCCTGTCGGGATTCTGTTCCAAGGCGCGCCGCAAGAGAGGCAGGTTGCGCAGGTGTTTATGCGTCAGGTCGCCTTCGTAGCCGAGGTGGATCAGCCTCGATGGATTGTCCACCACCCGTGCGCCGATGTCCTGCTGCAGGACATCGAGGTCCGGCCGGATCGTCTCGTGCATCGAGCCCTTGAAGCGCAGCCGGGGATCGTTGCGAAATAGCCGGTACTCGCGACCAAGGGTGCTGTGGAGATGAGTTCTGAAGAATACGCGCGCTGCGAAGACGTCGGCTTCCCAGAGCCCCTCGCGCATGACCTCGCGCGAAGGTACCTCCAGCCGTTCGTCGGCATCGATGTAGAGAATCCACTCGCTCGAAGCGGCGTCAACGCCAATATTCCGGGCGGCCGCGAAGTCGTTGCGCCAGGGCGTCTCGATCAGCCATGCGCCATGGCGAGTAGCAATCCCAAGACTGTCATCGGTCGAGCCGGTGTCGACAACAACAATCTCATCAACTCGCTCATCTAGCGATGCGAGGCACCCATCCAGAAATGCCTGCTCGTTCTTGACGATAAGGCAGGCGGTGATCCGGATCTGGGTGCCGCTATACAACCGTCAGGAATGGGTACCGTTGAGCCCAATAGCCATCGCCGGTCCGACGGTCAGCCCGTCGATCGCGAAAGAGATAACGATCGGAGCGGCAAAAGCGGCGCCCGCAATCATTTTGCGCATCGAGTCTCGCTTGCTCTGATCGATTGTTTCGAGAGCACGCTCCAAGCGCTCGCTGTCACCAGCATCGCGATTATCCGACAATGTAACCCCCAACATGCGTGAAATACCTAGGCACCATCGTGCGCCTGAGCCGGCGGCGACGTCAATAGCTGCGCAATATTGTTGATGTGCCATTCTGCCGTAATGAGGTCGCCCAGCATCATTTCAAAGCAGGGTGTCCCAAGCACGAGCCGACGCAGTCGGGCGGCGGCTGCCGCGATCCCGGTCGGCGGCAGCAGCGTTTCGCCCATCAGCCGGGTGAATGCCTCCTTGGTGGTTAGCAGTCGGGCAACCGACCGAGCGCCATGGTTCGCAACCAAAAAAACGATGGCGTCGAGCGGCCCAGGCGCAATTCGCCATACACGACCGGCTATTGCCGGACTTATCGCGCGAATGGGCGTCCCGTCCCAGGCCTCGATCGACGGCGCTTCCCAGGCAGACGCCGGAACGTCCTTCACGAGCGAAAGCGTCCCTGGCTTGACCCGAAGTGTGCGGGGCCGAGCGATGACCTCGAGTTCGCGCAAGACCACCTGCTCATCGCCCTCCACTGCATAGCCGCGAGCAACCAGATGGAGTGACAGCGTGGTCTTGCCGCATCCTTTGTGCCCGACGAGCAAAAGGCGCCGATCACCGGCAATCACCGAAGCGCCGTGGACGAGTGGAGCACCGGGTTCACCTTCCCAAAGATCGCGAAGCACGAGCCCGTGGAGAGCGGAAAGAACCTGCGTCGGCGACCCCTCAACGAGGAAACCATTCGGCAGCCGCAACCTGCAAAATCCCTCGACGTCGTGCACCTCGAGATCGACCGGAACGAACGCGCTGCCCACTAATGTCGGGGCAGCTTCCATGAACCGCAGGCGCTCGTAGGTCGCCGAGTTCTCGGCAAATATCCGGAACTCGGTCTTTAGAGTGCGGCTGATGATGGGGGGCAAGCGACGATCAGTCCTTCTTCAAGCAGCGATTTGAGACAGCTCCGCACAGTCTCGGCTGTGCTCTCATCCAAACCGAACGCGTCGCCGACAAACTGCTCGATGCCCTCGGCCGATTTGTCCATGGAGCACAGCTCGAAAACGACGACGGCGGTCGGATTGAGGTAGTGCACGCGCTCCTGTGCCGCCTGGTAGATCATCGCGCCGTCTGGAACGCGATTGAGCTCGAGCCCATCAGCTTGGCGAAACACCGTCCCGGGCAGTATGTCGTCGGCCAAGCTCGTCTCCTGCAATTCCCTCAGGCGGTTCTGCCCGGCGGGTAAGAAAGCATCAAGTCAAACCGCCCCGCAAGCTCATCAACAATCCACCCCCGATCGTGGCGCCGGGATACAAATTCGAAGGCTCGGGCAGCACGTGCCCCGCGCTCCGCAGGGTCGCCGAGGGCTTCGACGATCGCCGTGGCAAAGCCGGTGGCATCATCGGCCAGCCAAAGCATATCGGGAGCCGATAGAGACAATCCCCTGACGCCAAGCGTTGTCGCGATCATCGCGACGCCGTGCGCCGCCGCTTCGAGCACCTTGATTCTCGTCCCCGCACCAGATCGAAGCGGAGCGATCGCGATGGCGGCCTCCGCATAGGCCTCGCTGATATCCACTACCGAGCCGCGTACCTCAATCCCGTCCCGGCTGTTGAACGCGGCAAGTGCCGGGTCCGCATCCCGGCCGACGATCAAAAGTCTCGCATCGGTAACGGTCGCTCGAACACCCGGCCAGATATCCCTTATGAACCACGTCATCGCTTCGGCATTGGGGGAATACCCGAACGACCCGACAAACAGCAGCGTGGCGCCGTCGTCGTGCCGCCGTGGGTTGGCTGGAATTGCCACGGCATTTTCCACGACTTCAGCATCGAGACTTGGGTGCGTCGCACGAATCGATGCTGCATCCGCGGCGCTGGAAATGAAGAGCCGGTCGAACCGCCTCGCGCTAAGGCCTATAAGTCGCCGTTGTGCCTCTGCCTCGGCCAGGGCCCAGTCGGCATCGAAGGCACGCCGATTTTGCCGCAAACCCGCAGCGATCTCGAACTGCGACCGGCTTTCATCCTCATCGAGGTCCATAGTGGCGACCCGGTGACGGGGGACTACCGATAGCGCCTCGGCGAGATAGGCCCGGCCGATATGACACAGGTCATATCGCGACGCTCCGAGATGCTCCCTGAGCGCGTCGCGAACCGGAATCGAGACACCCGCCGCAAGGCTGCTGCGCCCATACTTCTGAAATGCAGCTAGCCGGGCGGCAGGGGCCTTGAGCCTCATCAGCAACTCGAATGGCGTATCTCTCCTGCCTTCGACGGCCAGGACGTTCGCGGAAATCCCGAGCCGTTGCAGCAGGTCGGGGGCGGGCAAATCCGGGCCGGCGACGGGGATGACGACCAGGTCCGTCGCACAGACCTTCGCCAGCGCTTCGAGAAACAGACCGAGTCGCATAGCGAGGCCGTTCCCACTCGATGCCGGCATCGTCGGGGCGATGAACAGCGCCGTCCTAGTCGGCAATCGTTCCGCCCGGCCGCTCGTAGCCTCGAGCCAGAATGGAAATGTCTTTGACGACGTCCTCATGAACCGGTGAACTCTGCTCCGAAATGCTGGATCGAAGGTCCAGCAGGCGGCGCCGCGTCTCTTCGTCCGGCGCGTTTTCCGCGAGCCGCGCCAGGCGGCTCGGCATCCCCGGAACGACTTTCGACAGGAGACACAGGGCCTCAGTCAACGCGGGGGAGATGACCGTATCCGCTCGGAGATAGCCGTCCGCGCGCAGCAGATCGTCCAATAGTCCGGGCCGGTCGCCCACCGTTTCTGAAAGAGGTGGCACCTCGGGAACAGCGAACAGATCGACTTCGCACTCAGGCGTTCTAAGGCGATGGCCCCGCCAATTTCCGGCGCTTTGCCGGGTCAATCGATAGCATGCTCGCTGACCATCCGACATGACGAGCACCTGTCCCGCCGGACCATCTTCTACCCACCAATGTCGTCGGTCGTAATCGCGCCCATGTCCGACTTCCGCGAACGGTCGAAGGTCGAGCTGCACCAGCGTTTCGCCAGCAATGGCCATTTCAAACCGACCAATGGCGACCAGATCACCCTCAGTCGCGCGGGCGCTGGCGCTACGGTCGGGCGGGTTGAAAACGCGACCGCTCCAAACTTCTCTCAGATGATCCAGAGCTGCCTGGCACGCCGCACCGTGCTGAAAGCCGGTAAGCGGCTGTTGCGTGCCCGCGTACCGCCATTTCGCATTGGTCAGGTGCTGGAAAAGGCGGTCGCCGTCAAAATCCCTCTGCACCAGAAAAAAGTCGTCCACGAACGGCCTGTGCGGAACCAGCGCAAATGGCGCGCCTGAGATCATCCAGGCGAGGAGAAAGGCGTCCTTATCGCCGTAAATGAGCTGGTAGAGATCGTCGGCCGCCTCGTTGAGACGAACTGCTACCGACAGGGAGTGCCAGTGGCGGCGCTTGTCGACAAGCACCTGCCCGCTTTCGAAAGATACCGTTCGCCGGGCGTAAAGCCCCATCGCCTTCCAGACGGGATTTTCTGCTCGAATGTCGACCACATCAGGCCAGAATACTGCGCCGTCGCGCTCATACTCCGGCCAATCGAAAATCGAGACGGGATCGACGATCGGCACCTGGTCGGCGTCCAGCAGCAAAACCTCATCGAACTTGCACCACGCCATGGCAAAGGATTTGAGCTGCCAGCCATCGCGGATACGTGCGCCTTTTGCCGCGATCAGTGGCAGCGCATCGACGAGCACCACACCGAGCGGCACAAGCAAGGCAGCCATTGCCGGGGAGATTTCCTCCATGCCGAAATACCAGACTTCAATCGGCAGCGCTGAACCCAGGGTCGAGCGCAGAACACTGATCAGCACATAGGCATTCGTGAACAGCAGCGCGCCGCCGGCGACAATGACAATGCCCCGCCCGTTAAAACTGCGGCTCGGATATATCGTCGGCTCCGCCCGCAGGTCGCCCGCGAGCGCCCTCAACCGTTCGGCGCGTTCCATTTCGGCAGTCTGGTCCATGCTGGAACACTATCTTGGCCGGGGGAGGTGTTGAAAGGCCTGCTGGCGAAGGGACGGCCGGCTTTTATTGTGTCATTCATGCCGATCGAACGGAGAGCTGGAAATGCAAGACGGCGTAATCGGTAACCTGCCATCCGTTCTGATCCTGACGCCGGTCAAGGATGCCGTCGAACATCTTTCGCGCTACGTTGAGCTTGTCGAAAGTCTCGATTGGCCACGCGAGCGGCTATCCGTTGCCCTGCTCGAAGGCGACAGTCGAGATGCTACTCGCACAGTCGCCGAGAAGCACCTGCCCAGGCTGGAGCATCGCGCGGCCCGTGCCGAGCTGTTTCATCATGATTTCGGTTTTCGCCTGCCACCGGGCGTTCCGCGATGGGCGCCGGCTTACCAATTGCTCCGCCGCACCACTTTGGCGAGAGCGCGCAATCATTTGCTTTTCCGCGCTCTCAACGATGAAGACTGGGTGCTTTGGATAGACGTAGACATCGTTGACTATCCCCCTGACGTCCTGCGCCAACTCCTCGCGACCGGTTTCGATATCGTGGTCCCGAATTGCGTCAGGCAGCGGGGCGGTCCAACCTTCGATCTCAACAACTGGGCAGGAGGTGGCACCGTCACCCTCTCCGATAGACGGAATGCGGGACCGATGCGTCTCGAAGGGGTCGGGGGAACCATGCTGCTGGTCAGAGCCGACTTGCACCGAGACGGCTTGATTTTCCCGCCTTTCCGCTACGGTCACGCCCCTCACATTCGCTCTAGGCATCCCGTTTGGGGAAGCGGCGAGGTTGAAACCGAAGGCCTCGGCGCAATGGCTGCCGATATGGGGATACAGTGCTGGGGACTGCCCGATCTGGAGATTTTGCATCGCAATGAATGAGTGGATCAAGACTAGTCGGACGCGAACAAACCGACCGCGGCAAGAAGGTTGAGGGTCATACAGAATTTCCGAGGACCGGCTACGTCAGCCACCGTCGAAGACAATGGCAAGGAAGTAGGACGACCACTGAACCGGCCGAACGCTACCGGCGGAGAGATGACCAAGAGCACCTACGTGCCGGCTCGATCGAACCGCTATCCTATCGGCAGTCGAAGTTGGACGATCCGTGTTACCCCGGTGTCACCCCGAGCGTAACGCTGCGCTTCTTCATTGGTCGTAGCTACTGCAAGCTATTGACCTGCCTATTAAAATTGGCGCACCCGGCGAGATTCGAACTCACGACCTCTGCCTTCGGAGGGCAAGTGTTGACGATTGCCAGGAGCGTCATCGACATTCCGCATGGTGATTAAATCATTGTAAGTTAGGCACTTATGTATTCTTGAAGTTACCCCGCGTTGCTCCTATTCTCTGATCGGTGGCTATTTGGTGGCTACTGGACGAGAGAGGGCGAGATGGCGACCGTCAAATTGAACAAACGCACGATCGACGGTATTCTGAAGCCAGCGCGACCGTCCTTCTACTTCGACGTTGACCTCAAGGGCTTCGGTCTCAAGGTAATGCCATCCGGGGTTAAGACGTTCCTCGTCGAGTACCGTCCCGGCGCGGGCGGTCGCAGCACACCGAAACGGCGACTTACTCTCGGGCGCTTCGGTGCGCTGACCGCCGACGAGGCCCGCGACTTGGCCAAGAGCGCCCTTGGCAAGGTCCATGCCGGCGATGATCCGGCCAATGACCGCGCCAGGGCCCGCGCCGAACTGACCTTCGACAAGGTCTGCGACCTGTACTTGGAGGAAGGCTGCGAAACCAAGAAGCCGAGCACCATCGCCACCGATAAAGGCCGGATCGAGCGGCACATCAAGCCGTTGCTTGGCAAGAAGCGCGTCGGCGAGATTACCCGCCCCGACATCGAGAAATTCATGCGCGACGTTGCCAGTGGCAAGACGGCCGCCGACGAGAAAACCAAGGCGCGCGGACGCGCGATCGTAGAGGGCGGCAAGGGCACGGCAACGCGCACCGTTGGGCTGCTGGGCGGGATCATGTCCTTTGCGATAGCTCGGCAGTTTCGCAGCGACAACCCGGTCCATGGGGTCAAGCGTTACACCGACAGGAAGGGCGAGACGTTCCTGTCGCCGGCCGAGCTAGGCAAAATCGGCGCCGCGCTGGCGTCGCTGGAAACGGAAGGCGCCAACCCCTCTGCAGTGGGGATCATTCGCTTGCTCGCCTTCACCGGCGCCCGCAAGAGCGAGATTTCGGGGCTGCGCTGGTCGGAAGTCGACATTGAGCGCGGGTATCTTCGGCTCGGCGACTCCAAAACAGGCGCCAAGGTCATTCCCATCGGCGCGCCGGCCTGTGAAGTGCTGGCCGGCGTTGCCGCGATCGAAGGCAGCGAGTTTGTGTTTCCCGCGTCAAGTGGGGACGGACATTTCCAGGGGGTCGAGAGGGTCTGGCAGAAGGTCCGCACGCTGGCCGGCTTCCCGACGTTGCGGCTGCACGACCTTCGCCACAGCTTTGCATCGGTTGGCCTTGCCCGTGGCGACGCCTTGCCGATCATCGGCGCAATCCTTGGCCATGCCGACGTCAAGACGACGAGCCGCTATGCCCATCTGGCCGACGATCCGGTGAAGAAAGCAGCTGACGAGATTTCCCGATCCGTTCAGGCGGCGTTTGCCCAAAGGCCCAGCGCCGAGATCATTTCAATCGCGAGTGGCAAGGCGGTCCGATGAACTTCCGCCGCCGGGCAATGTCGTCGGACGCGGCCTTTCAGTGGTCGCCAAAGACTTCTTCGGCGACGGCCAAAGTCTGCGGTGGGTTAAGTTGGCCCTCCCACTCCTCCTGCCGGACGAACAGCGCCCGATAGCGCCGCGGCGCATCTTGCATCGATGCATCCTCGCACCAAAGCTTCAACCGCTGCCATTTGCGTGGGTCCTGAATGTCCTCGCGCCCCTTGGTCTCGACAATCCAGATCGTCCCCGTCGCGTCGCGGATGACGAAATCGGGAAAGTAGTCGCGGATGATGCCGCCGTTCGCCGCCTGGTATTCTAGCGAAAATCCCGTCGCCTGGCTGTTCTTGTAGAACGCAGCAACATCGGGTGCAGCTTCGAGGAAGCGCGCGAAGGTCAGCTCAAACTCATTGTCGCCGGCCACGACATTCATCAGCGACTTGGTCGCGGTCACCGTGGCGCGACGGCGCTTCACTTCCGGCCGCGTTGCCGACAGCTTGATACGCTCGACGATCGACGTCGACCCAGTGTCATGCACTGTCAACTCGTTGATCGCCTTCTTCAAGGTATCGGACAACGCGCGTGTCGCGCCCGGCTCGCTGAGGTTGCGCAAGACGTTCGGATCGCAGAGGTCGACACGCTGGTCGAACAACCCGTCCTCGACGAACGTCTTGATCTTGCCGAACAGCACGTCGAACCCGCCGACAAGGCGCAGATCGTCCTTGATGGACTTGGCGAACCAGCCGACGAGGTTGCGCCAGTCGGCGACGCCCGCCGAGTCGAGATGCGTTGTGTGGCTGATCTCGTCGGTGTTGATGTTGCGGAAGACGATCTCGCGTTGCTCGTCGGCGGTGAACAGACGCAACGGCAGGCGCGGCGCTGGCAACGCAGCGGCGTCGATCTCTTCGAAGCGGCGGAACTGCCGCTCGATGCGAGCCTGCAGCTTCGGCAGCTCGATGTCGAGCGCTTCGCGGTCCTTGCCCGGATCGATCTCGACCACCATTGGCCCGGCGGGTGCGGTCCCCTGGCCCATCGGCCGCTGTTCGAGTTCGACGCCTTCGTTCTTGATGCTCTCGACGAACTCGAGGAACGCCGGCGTGCCGAGCACGCTAACCTGTTCCTTGACGTCGCTGCCGAAGAACATCCGGCGGAGGCCGCGGCCGATCGTCTGCTCGGGCAAAATCTGCGACGCGGCCGCAAACGGCCTCAAACCAACGATGGTTGTTACGTTGCGCACGTCCCAGCCCTCGCGCAACACCATCACCGAGACTACGGCGCGGTACGGGCTCTCCCACGAGTCGATCTCGCGACTCTGCTTGCGCAACTCGTCGAGTTCGGCCTTGCCGGCCTTACCAGCGGCACTCTCCGAAATATCGCCCTGTTTGTTGGTGTGAATAACCAGCACCTTGCCGCGCAGGTCGTCGTAGCGATGCTCCAGCCACTCGGCAACCTGGTCGCAGTCCCTGGTCTCGGTGGTCATCACGAACAGCACCGATTTCTTGCCGGCCTTTTCGAGTTCGGCATAAGTCCGGCGCCATTCGAGAACGCCGAGTTCGAGATGGTCCTGGTACATCTCGACGAACTGATCGCTTTGACGGACGCTGAGCCGAGCGCGGCTGGCGGCGTCGGGCAGTACCGGTGTCTTCACCACGGTCTGCGCTATCGCCTCGACCAGCGGATAGTCGGAGATCGTCTGGACAAAAATGCCGCCGTCATTGTGCTTGGGCGTCGCCGTCAGGTCGAACTGTGCTGAGAGGCCCGAGCCCTTGCGCTTGAGGCCGGCGTCGAGATCGGCGATCTGCCCGAACCATGCCGTGCCGCGCCGCACGTGATGCGCCTCGTCGTTGATGACGATTAGGTCGGGAACAGTGCGGACGATCACCCCGAGGTCCATCTTGCTGTCGGTGGTCCTGGTCACTGGCTTCGGCCCGAGGAACTCGTCACGCAAATCCCAATCGGGCGTCGCTCGCTCGCTGTCGCCCACCCGGTGGATATTGGTGAGGAACAGGTTACCCTGCGGCGCCACGAGGCCGAGCTGGTCCTGCACGTGTACAGTGAGCTGGAAATCCGCGGACCAGTATTTCCCGTCGAACCCATTGGGCGGCAGGATCGGGTCGGTGTTGAAGATGCGGCCGCCGTCGAAATCAACTCGGAGCCGATCGAGCACGATGATGTTGGGCGCGATCAGCAGCGTGTTGGTCGAAAGTGCCGAGTTGGTCTCGTATAGCTTGTGGAAATACGACCATGCGAGCAAAAGGCTCGCCACCTTGGTCTTGCCGGCGCCAGTGGCAAGCTTGTTGAGATAGCGCGGCCAGACCTCGTCGAACATGCCTGTCGAGATGGCACCGGAACTGTCATAGCGGATGAGGCTCAGCGGATCGCGCGCCTGCTCCACCTCATGCAGCCAGATGATGCTTTCGACGGCCTCGCGCTGGGCAAAATACCATTGGAAGAGGCGTGCCTCAGGATCGTAGATGACGTGGTCTTCCTCGAACCACCAGCGCAGCAGGCTCCGCGACGTCTCGCTCGCGCCGGCATAGGCATTGGAACGCCATTCCGCGACGCCCCGACGCACTTTCTCCACCAGCGGCGGGATCAGCTTTTCACGCCCAATGTCGTCGATCAGTGCGTCGCCCGGGTACCAGCGAACGTCCGGTCTGAGGATGGCATAGGGGTCGAGCGGGAACTGCGGGTTGAGCGGCATGACTACACCTCGACCCCGATCACCTTGGTCGTGTCGTTGCCGAAGATGTCGATCACCTTGAGCGCAATGAAATACCGGCCGGCTTTGTCGTAACTGTGCGGCGCCGAGGTCAGCTCAAGGGTCCGATCCTTGCGCGTCCGGAAACTCTGCCACTCGTTCTCGAAGATGTAGCGGCCGGTCCATTGTGGCACATGCTTCACCGCGCCATCGGGCATGGTGATGGTTTCATAGATCGTCTCAGGGCGGTTGTGATAGTCGAAGTCCACCGCCCAATAGTCGATCCAGTCGGTCCAACGCCTGGTCAGCACGTCACGGCTGACCGCGCCGTTTCTGTCCTTGGTCAGCTTCACCACCTGCCCGCCGTCGACTGTGACCTTGCTGCCCGACTTCATGTCCTCGACCAGCTTTTCGACATCTTCCTGCCGATAGCTAACGCCGAAATCGGTGAGGCTGACTTTGACGGTGCGAGTTTTCTTGTTCACCTCGGGCTTCGCCTCGACAAAAGCGAGGTCGTAGAAGCTGACCTGGCCCTTTTCCACCGCGCGCTTGTCGAACACGTCCTTAGGGATGTAGCGCAGCGCCAGTTCGACGCCCTTGGCACGCGCGTCGTCGACCAGCCGCGGCGCGAGACCCATCTCGAACTCGAAGCCGAGCACATCGACATTGCGGGTATCGGCGCGACGGGCCTCGGCTACGGCCCCGGCCACACTCGCCTCGGTCACCGGCGCGTCGACGGGCCCGACCAGCACGAAGGTATTGCCCTTCTTGCCGTGGAACGGCGGCGTCTGGGCGATCGGTTCGGCTTTGTAGGCTTCGAGGATCAGCGCCACATAGCGCGCTTCCTTGTTCGCGGCGACGGCTTCGCGCTGCTCCGGCGGCAAATTCGGGTCGATGCCGATGAACCACTGCCGCTCGTACTTGCCGAGATTGAGGATTTCAAAACTGCGATAGGGCTTGTTTTCGGCCTTGAGCTGCCGCTGCACGCCAATCAGCCGTTTGCGCGAGGTATGGATGGCAAAACGGCCCAAATCGACCCCGATCCATTTCCGCTGAGGTCCGAACTTGAAGTACTTGTCGGTCCCAGCGCTTTTTTCGGGATTGCGACCCACCCGAATTCCCTCTGCCACCGCTAGTGTGGTTCCAGACCCACAAAAAAAGTCGAGGATGATCCCTCCCTCAGGGCACGATGAATCAATGATCCGTTGGATCAGTTCGATCGGCTTTTGCGTTGGATAGCCAACCTTTTCCTGCTTTTCGGACGGCATGAGCGGCTGAATCGTCCACCAGTCCTCCGGATGCTTCCCGCCCTCATTGGGTCTGTAATTTTCGTACACCTTGTCGCCGCGGAAAACATTCGCTTGGTATTCAAGTCGATCCGCACTCGCTTCCGAATCCTCACCGGCTCAACATCGAAGTAATACGTCTCGGTCTTCGAGTAACGCAGAATGGTATCGTGCTTGTGAGCGAAGGCGCCAGTAGGCGTTGCGCCACCGCGATAGCACCAAATAATTTCGTTTCTGAAGTTCTCGCTGCCGAAGACTTCGTCCAAGATGAGGCGGACAAAGGCTACCACTCGGCGGTCGCAATGAATGTAGATTTGGCCATCGGCATCCAATAGTTCGTGGGCGAGGCGGATTCGCTCCTGCAACATTGCGACGTAGGAGTTGATCCCCTGGCCCCAAGTGTCCCGGTATGCGACGTCTTCAATGACACTAGGGGCCTTGGTGAAATCCTCACCGCCCACCTCAATCTCGAAACTGAAATCCGCCCCCACGTCGAACGGCGGGTCGATATAGACCAGCTTCAGGCCGCCGGCGTTTTCGATCTCGCGCCGCAGCGGGCCGCCCTTGAGGGAGCTCAGCACCAGCTTGTTGTCGCCCCAAATCAGCTTGTTGGTCCACCCGCCCATCTGCCGCCCGCCGGCGGTGAACAGATCGCCCGTTCCATAGTGTGCAGCATCGGCCTCGGCGCGCGGCTCGTCGATCTGCTCAATCGACTGGAACGGCAGCACGGCAGTCGTGACCTCATTGGTCTTGCCCGGCCAGATCAGCTCGGTTTCGCGCGGCTCGGCGAACAGGCTCCAGCGAAACCGCTCGGGCAGCGGCTCGCCCCGCTCGATAAGGTCCTTGACCAGCGCCTTGTCAGCCTCCGACAGTTCCATGCCGCCCCCCGAATCCAACGAGACTATCGCATCGGTCTCATTCGAGACAGTCGCCCCGGTCATTGCCGCAAATCAATCCGGTGGTGTTCCCTCAGTCGGCAAGCCCCGCAGAAGGCTGCTTAGACGCGATCGGCGGCGTGCGCACTTCATCTGCACTCTTTTGATCCGGTAGCAGAGTATCGCGATCCCCGGAAATCGGGGGAAATCCGGGTGTGAGTGTGTATTCACGAATACAGCACGAGTAATTTCTCGAACATGAGAACGCCGCCCGGGCACGGCCATTATGCCAAGAAGATGCTGATGGGAGGAGCGGGGCCAGTTAGCGCCCCAGCTCCGGCCGGCGCACCTATTCGGCCGTCGCCTCCCGACATGAGCGGCTGGCCGCCTCGGGACGTCTTGCTTGAGCGCGCCAAGTACGGGGAAATCAGTGGCGACGAGGCTGACTTCGAAGCCATACGGCTTGGCTTGGGCAGTCTGTCGCGAAAGCCCGGGATGGGCGAGTTTCGGCCTGAAACCCTCGCGCAGTGGACATTGCCGATGGCGGTTGCCTGGATTGCATACCTTGACCTCGATGAGGTGCGCGAATGGTCCGCGCCTTATCGGGCGGAATGTTTTGACTGGCGCTGGGAACGCTGGCGCGTTGGGTTTGATGGTCCGGTGTTCGAGGGGTGGCATCTAGAGCAACGTAACAGCGCTACATTGGCCCTCCTGGGCATCAGCGCCGCGATTCATGCCACCAAGAACGAGAAGCAACCGGTCTTATCGACCAAAGATGCCGTCGAGGCACTCTGGACTGCGCTTCAGGAAGGTTTCTTCGAGGCGACTGGCATTGACACCGGAATCGGTAGACGGGTGCCAATACGCGCGCTTGAGTGGCATGAACTGGTGCCCGTCGAAGCCAAAGGTGGCACGGACGAGGTGAGGCTCGGTTTGCTCGGGCCGGGCTACCGCGAAGTGCTTTTGCCATCAAGCTCCCTGCGGGGCTACTGGCGGAAACGGGAGGTACCACAATTCACCCTTCCGGCCGTTCAGCCCCCAACCGGGTTCGGCTATATGCCTCTTTTCTGCGCGGCCCAATGGATAGCAAGCGAGGGCGGGGCAAAGGAGTTCGATCCATCTGACGTCCAAATTTGGCGCCCTGCGTACGAAAGCCTGCTCGCGGCCATGGCGTCAGAGGCGGTTAGGGTAGTCGGGGTGCACGGGAACCAGAACCAGCCTGTGCCGGCGCATTTCTTCGTGGGCTTGCAAGTCGAGTATCCGTACGCAGAGCCTTCATTTGACCTGATGCTGTCTGATGAGTTGGTCCTCCGGAGCCATGCATTTATCGATGACGAGCATTGGCGGGACGGTTTTGACGACGCCCTTGTCGATCGCGGCCACGACCGATGGCGCCGTTTGTCTCTCGAGAAAGGCGACGTTCGTAAACTATGGCCGTTTGAGGCGTCACCCGGAACTCGCACGGGATTTCCAGGGCGACCGGCGCTTGCGAGGCATTTGATCGACGCCGAGCTACTGCGCCGGGGAGCCAGTGGGGAGATGGCTCCCATAGTGTCACAAGAAGCAGAGGCGCTCCTCGCCTGGCTCCGCAAGACCCATCCTCAAGTGTCGCCGCCAACCACAGGGACGATCGAGAATAATATCCGAGGGGAGTTTCGGCGGCTCAAAGTCACGAAATAATCGATCATGGGCAATTTTATGCTCGGTTTTTCGTGGGAAGCGTTTTTGAAAATCATCTTCCGTCAACCGCCGGCAATTCCGGCCCACCGACAGGAGATGATAGTTGACTGCACCCAACGCACGATATTTCCGCCGCGATGCTGCTGCGTCCTATGTACGCGAGACATGGGCCATGCCCTGCTCCTCGAAGTGGCTGGCAAAGCTTGCCGTGGTCGGCGGTGGCCCGATATACCGCAAGGCCGGCCGCTTCCCGCTCTACGCCGTCGAGGATCTCGATATCTGGGCGCGGTCCCGCATTGGAACGCCGCGCCGTTCGACGTCGGCGGAGGCTTAGGCGCTGCTCATGCGGAGGCGCTACCCAAATCCCCGACTGGCCAAAGCGCTGTTCACCTATAGCGTTGCGGAGATGGCGGTGCTGTACGGCTGCCATCGCAACACGGTTCGCAATTGGTTCCGGCTCGGCCTAGAACCCGTGGACGACAAGCGCCCTGCGCTGGTCAAGGGCGACGTTCTAAACGCCTTTCACGCGTCTCGACGCGCGGCGGGCAAGCGGCCATGCGGCCTAGGCGAACTCTATTGCGCACCTTGCCGCAAACCGCAGCGCCCTGCGGGTGATTTGATCGAAATCGACGAAATCAACGCGAAGGTCTGGAAGGTCTCTGGAATTTGCCCCGACTGCAATCGACTGCTGACGCAGCGGGCCGGAGTCGTACGCCTCGCTCACTTTCGCGCACTCGCCGAACTCTCGCTGACGAAGCCACAAGTACGCATAGAGGATGCATCCGTTCCCAGCGCCAATTGTGAGTCCGGAGACAGGAGAAATGGTCAGTGAAAAACAATGCCAGAAATGAGCGTCTGAAGAGGCGCTACTTTGAATATCTGAAGGAGCATGGGCAGTTAAACGTCCAATCCATCGAAGCCGAGGCTTCAGCATTGGCGCGATATGAGGCCCATTCGGGATGGCGCGACTTCGGCCGCTATCGGACCGAGCTTGCCATCTCGTTCAAGCATCACCTTGCCGAACAGTCGAACGCGCGAACAGGCGAGAAGCTAAGCAAAGCGACGGTTTATTCTACACTGGCCGCGCTCCGGAAGTTCTTCACCTGGCTATCCGACCAGCCGGGCTACCGCGGCACGATTACTAAGACCGGCGCCGACTATTTCAGAACATCGCTTAAGGACCGAACCGCGGCAAAAGTCAGGGGTCCTGACCGTGTTGCGACGCTTGAACAAGTTCATTCCGTCATCGATTCGATGTCCGCCGAGACGCCGGTCGAGCTGCGTGATCGGGCGTTGATTGCGTTTATCATTCTCACGGCCGCGCGGGACGATGCCGTTGCATCGCTTCGTCTAAAGCACGTCGATCTGGTCGACGGCAAAGTGTTCCAGGACGGGCGAGAGGTGAGAACCAAATTTTCGAAGGGTATCGATACCACTTTTTTCCCGATAGGGGGGCAGGCCGAGGCGATAGTTCGGAACTGGATCGACTATCTGCAGAAGACCCATGGTTTTAAGCCCGACGACCCGCTGTTTCCTCCAACTCGGGTGGGAATTGGAGAAGACGGTAACTTTGCGCGGCAGGGATTTGGTCGAAACTGCTGGGCCAACGCAGACCCAATCCGGGCTGTCTTCAAACGGGTGTTCCTCGCTGCTGGTCTTCCATACTTTAATCCGCATTCATTTCGCAAAACCGTGACGCGACTGGGCATGGAGTTGCCGCTCAGCGATGCAGCCAGAAAGGCTTGGTCGCAGAACCTTGGCCACGACGACGTGCTCGTGACCATAAAGAGCTACGGCGAGTTGCCGCGGCACCAACAGCACGAACTGATTAAGGCCGCCGCGCATGCGAAGGAAGACGATGCACTTGCGCTGCAACTCGGCCGTGAAATGCTCGCTTCCATGCGTGCGAGAAAGGTCGCTTAAGAAGGGCCGGACGAAACGCACGGCATAATCTTCCGATCGACCTCTGCCTAAAGAAGGCGGCGGTCTGGCGCTCGGTGAATGGGTCGTCAGGCGCTTATACGATTGATTCACAAGGAAGCATCGGTAGGCTATCCACGATAGCGTCATTCCACCAGGTCTACCAGTAGCCACCAGGTAGCCACGCAGCTCTGAACAATGTCTGCTTTTGGCCCAAAGCAGACTCTGCCTCTGACGTAGCGCCGTCGGCGCTGCCCTTTGCCGTTGATCGAGAGGATCGAGCTTATCGGAAGCCGAAACTCGAATTGGCCGGGGCCTCGCAGATGGCATCGATCGGCTTTCGGTTCTCGATCTTCAATGCGGAGGGCAACGAATTTCAGGTCTCAGTGCCCTATCGGATAGCGGACGACCGGCAGCGCGATACGCTGACGTTCATGCAGTAGGTACCTACGAAATGTGGCAATGTCGGATTTAATCCCGTCGCCAACAATAATATTGCTCGGAACAATAGACCGACATCCCAGGTTTCGTCCGCCACGGACCAACGAAATCAAGGAATTCACGATGCAAACCTATCGGGACCTATCGCAACGAGTGGCTGGATTGTCGCCTTACCTGCTGAGTATGCTTCGTATTATGCTAGCGCTCTTGTTCATCGAGCATGGCTCTATGAAGCTTTTCGATTTTCCACATTCCGAAATGTTTCAAGGACTGCAGATCGGGTCCCTTGAGGGCGTCGCCGGCATGATGGAGTTTTTCCTCGGGGGCATTCTGATGCTCTTGGGCCTCTTCACCAGACCGGCAGCGTTCCTGATGTCCGGCCTTATGGCCGCGGCCTACTTCATGTTCACGCACCCAAAAGCTTCTTTCCCGCCCTTAATATGGGTGAGGATGCAGCTATCTATTCGTTCTTGTTCCTGTTTCTCGCCTTTGCAGGCGGCGGCGCCTGGAGCCTCGATCGGCTGCTCTTCGGTTCGGTCCGTGACCACTACAGGTCGGGCGGTCTCCCGCATCCTGCGGAATAGGTCTAGGCTCGTTCGCAGTTCGAATAAGGAATTTTGGAGGTTGGTGCTGCGTGGCTGATACTTACCGGGCGTTTCTCCGAGGCGCGTGCCGTTGGCAGGACGTCGAAGTCATCGATTTGCGAGCGGTCGACGGCACCGGTAAGCGACTGCAAGGTGCCGGGTTAAAGACCCTCGGTCAGATCGACGTGATGACCGGGCCCGAGTTGCTCAAGCTGCCGGGTGTTGGCCCTGCGTTGGCCAAAAGCGTCCGCGCGATGATCAAGCTCTACAAAAATATCGAGCGCCGCCGGAGGCACGTCATGCCGGTCGTGACCCGTTGATTTAGAGCTCGGCGCCAAAGGACGAACGCTTGCTTTGACATAAACTCGCTCTATTACCTCAGAAGTCCCTCTGATTATTGAAGAAGTGCTGTATTAAGTTGTCCAACTCACAATTAATGCAACCCCGTCCCTCAAATATTGGATGGTTTTAATTGCCTTCTCGTAGTCGTACGTCGGCAGATCAGGCGTAACCTTCGTCTCCGCTCTTTGTTTATTTCCCACGACGCCTCGAAGCTGTGTTTTTCTCGCAGTTGTCGGGGCCCAACAAGGAGACACATCATGCGGAACATTATCGGATTTTCGGCGCTGGCAGTGGCTGGCCTGATGGCGACCACGGCGCTCTTTCCGGCAAATGCTGCTGGGTTGCTCGGCGGGGTTGTTGGCGGAGGCAGCAGCCATTCTCTGGTGACGGTGACAAACGGACCGGCATCCGACAGTGGCGCCGTGAACGTCGGACTTGGCGGTGGGAGCGGTGACAGCAACAACGTCGTTGATGCGAATGTCGGCCCGACCTCGACAGGTTCCTTAGCTACGGCCTCGGTGACGTCAGGCGGCAGCAGTGGGCTGCTCACCGCCGACATCGATCTGCTGAACAACCTTGGAACAGTTGACGTTGGCATCGGCGGCAACGACGGTCCTGGCCTTCCGGGCGATCCGGGTTCTCCCGGGGCTCCCGGTGCCAATGGCGGGGCCGGTAGCGGCGGTACAATGTATGGATTCTTTGGCGGTGTCGGTGCAGCTTGCCGGCAGGACACCCGCGGCATCACCCGGCTGCTCAAGACGCAGTACAACGCCGGAGCGGCCAGTCAGTGGCACCGCGCCGCTGGGGTGCACATCGTCAAGCTGCAAATGTGCCCGCTGGTCAGGAAGACCGTGGCTCATGCTACGGCAGGCAGCCCCAACATCGGTATGATGCAAGCAATGACAGCGGCCGATCCGCTGATCAGCGCTTCACTGGGACGGGCTCGCAGTAGCTCGTCGCATGTGCTTGGCGTACAGCAGTCAAGCGGCAATCTGACCGTCTACGTCTTCTAATCCACTCCGCTGCCAACTTAAGAAGAAGAGCGCGACTCCACCAAACCGGAGTCGCGCTCTTCCGTTAAGTATGGTCAATTCGCGCGCAGCACTACGCCGAAGGCTAGTTGCCGTTGATCATCTTTCGGAAGGAGCTTACGAGGTCAGCATGCCGATAGGGCTTCGTGAAGAACAACGAGCCCTCTGGCAGGTCGTTTGCGTTAATTGCACGATGTCCCGATGTAACGACGATCTGTACCGGAGGCCACCTGTCACGGACTGCGGCCGATAGTTTCAACCCGTCCATGCTGCCCGGCATATCAATGTCGGTGAAGAGCAGGTGGATGTCGCTATTTGATTCCAGGATGCGGATCGCCTCGTCGGCGTTCTGCGCCTCGAATACCAGGAATCCCTCGTCGGTAAGGAAGTCGACGGTCGCCATCCTGATCAGGCCTTCGTCTTCAACAACCAGAACGGACGGGGGCGCGCGGGACATTCTGTTCTCCGAAATCCGACCATTTGGCGCACAGCAAGGGTACGAACCGGTAGATGGTTCCTGTCTTCCGCTGCCTTTGGCTCTATTCTTGAAATTTGTGATCGGCTCAGCAACCTTACGCCGCGCGACCTACCTTAGGGGCTGTGGGCGCCTCATCCTCGTCCTTGGCTAAACCAATCGGGGATGGATGAGTGATCGACACGGCCGTCCCCGGCATGGCGTTCTTTACCGTCACCTCGCCTTTGAGCTGGCTGGCCAAGGCCTCGACGATCCCGGTACCGAGGCCGGGCTTGGCAGCGCGCTCACCCGCTGGCATCCCAACGCCATCATCGGTGACCGAAAGTATCCACCCCGTTGATCCTTGAGCATGGTAGGCCACCTTGATCTTGCCGGGTCGCGCGATTGGAAATGCGTGCTTGAGCGCATTGATCACAAGCTCGGTCACGATCAGCCCGATGCTGACCGAGACATTGGGGCTGGTCACACTATCGTCGACGCTGACCTCGATCGACAACAGGCTGCCATCGGTGATCATCGAGGCGCCAAGACTTTCGCACAGTTGCGTAAGATAGGGGCGAAGGGCCACATCGTTGATGGTGGAAGATGCCAGCTGCTGCTGTACGGCGGCGATGGAAAGCACCCTGTGATGGGCGTTCACGCAGGTGCGTTCTGGTCTCTTCGGATTGCACCTTGCGGGCGCTCTGCATAAGCACGCTGGCGATGATCTGCAGACTGTTGGCGACACGATGCTGAACTTCTCGTAAGAGCACAGCCTTTTCACGCAACAGGTCGTCCTTCTGCCGTTCCGCCGCCAGCGCATCGGTAATGTCCGCTATCGCCACCAGCAAGCGGATATGTCCCCCTTCGCCGTAGTCGAGTTTGTGCGCATTTACGACGAGGCGGCGCGTCTCCACGCCCTGACGGACCAAGTCCATTTCATAGCCAGGAACTGTGGAACCCGAGACGGTTGCCTTGAGCAATGCAATGAGCTGAGGCACACGCCACTCGCCGTTACCGACATCAGCCAGATGGAGACCAGGGATCGTCTTGGCGTCGAGCCCAAACGCGGCTGAAAAGGACTTGCTGACCGCTACCACGACCAGATCGCCGTCGAGCAGAAGCAGCGGACCATGGGATGACGCGATCACAGCTAATGTGCTGGCGGCCTCTACATGAGCGGGAGGAAGAAACGTCATCGGGTGGCCCTCAGGGGCCGGAGGCCCCCGGTTCGGGGACCATGACTCGGCAGAACTGTCAGAAATCAGCGCCTTGCGTCCATAGGGCTGCAAAGCCAAGAGTGGACTATACCACCTATCCGTTCGGTTGCCTCAGATATTAACGAGTGGTGACGAGAACGTGCTGAGCTACCGTTGGGCGCAACAAAGACCCCGGTCTCGCTCAAGCGCGACCGGGGCGGAAAGAGCGGTCGTGCCGTGCAGCTACTTTGCGCTGTTACCACTGTTGCCGTTGTTCCCATTATTGGTCGGGGTGCTGTTCGTGTTGTGTGAAACAGCGTCCTGCACCGTCGAACTTGGCGATGCTGCCTGACATGCTGCGACGTATGAGCCCGCACCGGCCCTTGTCTGAGCGTCTGCGCTCATTTGCATGAGTTGGGAGCAGGTCAACGACGCCACCGTTGTGGGTAGCGCGTTCGACGTGCTCTCCGCCTGGGCGGCGGAAGCGCCGATAAGGCCGAGTGCCAGCACCGAGCCGGCAACAATCATCTTCAGGTACATACTGATATCCTCTCGAGGAGCGTTAAAACCCTCGGGAGCCTAACCTCTCGCCCCAAGGGTAGTTCCGGTGGCGAAGGTAACCATGAAGTGCGACGCAGCGGGGAACGAAGCCAGATTGGCGTGTTACGCGCCCGCCTTCGGTGAAGGCTCCATCGGACCATCTGGCTGTCCCTCGATCACTGCCGGGACGTCCGCGGCGTACATTGTCAGCAACCTACCGTGCGCCAGCACGTTCCTGGCGGGATGACGAGGGGCTTGAGTCCGATGGTCCAAGTAACGCGCACTACCTTTTGGATGAGCGCGATGCTCGCGACTGCTTATCTCGGGGTCCTGGCTGTAGTTTTCCTGCCGGCGCTCCTACCGAACGTGTTCGGATAGCCGGTTTTCGAGAAACCATTGAACGCCGTGGCTGCTTTCGTGGCGCGCAGGTCTTTGGAGGGTCGATGCTGACGACTGATGAGATTGAGCGGGAAATCATTGCCTATGTCGAAAATTGCGGGTTCCGGGAACAGTTCGCCACCAAGTCCGGGTTACTCCAAGAGCTCGCGGAGCGCGGCATAGAGCGGCCCTACGTGTTGGCGGCGATTGACCGGCTGATTGACCTAGGCAGTCTCACCCTCACCGAGGGCGGACGGCGGTTAGGTTTTTGCGACCAGGAGGGCTCTGGTGGAAACCGAACCGCGTGAGATTTATGCGAGCTCCAATGGGGATCGCTGGCTGCTGCTCAAGGACGGCGATCGATCGGTTGTCCGCCATGTTCCCAATCCTTCATCAGGAGGGCAGAGTACTCAGCTTGAGCTTGAGGCGTTCCTGCTAGCGAACCGAAACTCGCCGCAGGGCAAGAGCCTGGTTGAGATGATCGGTCGCTGATAGATCAGTCAGCGTTTCAACTCTCTCTAGCCGCTAGAGGTTCGAGATAACCCCCTTAGCCCCACGACAAGACTTATTGCCTCGCAAGGGCGCGACCTCAACGTCTTCGAGAGAAGCCGTCGTCGCCGGGCTCTCTTGCGTTGGGGCCCTCGACCGGCATGGCAATTCTGCCGGCGGGAGGAATGGCCGGGCTTGCTTTGCGCAAGCCAGGCCATTGGATCAGACGATCTGCAGATTGACCGCCGATGCCTTGCCATCACGCCCCGTCTCGAGGTCATAGGCGACCTTCTGGCCTTCGCCGAGCCCGGAAATGCCGGCGCGCTCGAGAGCGGTCGCGTGGACGAAGGCGTCCTTGCTGCCATCAACCGGAGCGATGAAGCCGAAGCCTTTAATGGAGTTGTAGAATTTGACGGTGCCCGTAATCATGGCCCTGCCTTCTTTTCATGCGGCCCGCGATCCCAAGATAGGCGAGCACTGTTCCCCCCTCGCGGAATGCGAGAGCAGGTCTAATACGTTCGCAAAAATCAGGGGGTAGCCAAGCAAACCGGCGGACCGGCGATCAGATAGCCATGAGGCCTGAAACGTCCACTGCGTGTAGGGCTTGAACGCGGTCATATCAAGGCACGCTGCAGGTCCGCTGACTGGGGTCTGGCGAGGAGGCTACCGCCGCCACGATCTTCCGCCGCCCCGGACAAGCTTGATGAACACGACGTGAAGCTGCGGCAGCAGCCAGCTCCGGATGCCTAGCCCGTTTCTCTTACCACCTGACATGCAAGCCAACCGGCAACTAGTCCGACGAACAGACAACGAGCAGACTTTCCGTGCTGCGTTGCATTTGAGTCTCCGGGCTGGGACTGCAGCAACTTTCGGGCCGCTTAGGTTCCTCAACTGCCGAGGCCGCTGCAAACCGTGCAATCTCCTACGCTTATGGCTCGCGCCTTTCGCATCTGTCACCTGGCCTGAGAGCACGATAGAGTGCCTTATCGACACCTCAAAGACCGCCCTCGAACGAGCCTTCGACCTTGCCCGGTCGGGCCGCTTTTCTTCAATGACAGACATTCGGACGGCTTTGGCCGCGGAAGGTTATTCAACCGCGCAAATTGACGGCCCCGTGCTTCAGCGGCAGTTACGCGGCCTAATGAGAGACGGTAAGAAGGACGCCGCGGGAGATGACGCTAAACCTTGAGGACACCGTCTGCTTGACGCCAGGAAAGCCGGTCGTCACACGTTTGACCAATGATGCCGCTTGAGTAGAGTCGCACGATTGAAAGCCTGGCAACGTCCTCAATCACCCCGAATTTCGACAGGGCGGTGACAGCGCCAGTTTTTGTCGCCCCTCCGTGGACGACATCTTGTGCACTCTGGATGTAACTCACGATCATCTTATCGATTTCGTCCGGCGAAGGCGTGGTACTCGAAGACGCTCGACGATCCTTCAGCGTGATCTCGACACCAATCTGCGTCTGCATCTCTCTACCCCTTGAGGCAACGGTGCGTTCCAGAGTGCTCCTGCCCCCGTTGTTTTTCTGCTTGTCCATGGTCGTGCAACGGGTGGTCTCCTCAATGGTTGCGCGACGCTGCCGTGGCACAAGGCTGCGACCAGTCACCAGGCTGATGTCCGTTTGTGGCGCGAAGCAGACTTCGGCGGGATGGCCGCTCCTGGCCCCAAGCGGACACTGCTGCACGGCTCGCCTGCTTCTCCCAGCATTGTCGGCTGTCTTCCGTTATCCAGGCGGGCGCAACTGGGCGGCTAGCCGGATCAGGTCGGCGCGCCGGTGGAGGCCCGTCTTTTCGAAGAGCTGCAGGGTGTGCCATTTGAGCGTACTCTGGGCGATTGACATCGTCTGTCCGATCTCGGCGCTGGAGGTGCCGCGGAGGATCAGCTCGAGTACGCGGGCCTCGGTCGGTGTCAGCCCGTAGACCAGTGTCGCAGCATCGACAGCAAACTGCGGCTCTTCAGCCCGGTCGGCGATAAACACGGCAGCCACCGTGCGGGCCGGCACCCCCGCCTGCACGATGCGATCGGCGAGCGGCATAATGTGCACGACGTACAGGCTGCCGTCCGCCCGCTGACCGGGAATGGCGCCGCCGCGACGTCCGATGCTCACATCGCCTTGCGCGGCGGCGGCGATGGCGGCATCAAGGTGTCCGTTGACGACCGACCCCGACAGCGCAAGACGGCCGCGTTCGTTCCGCAGAGGATCGCCGCTGTCGAGGATAGCTTGCGCTGCCGGATTGGCATGGACGATCCGTCCGTCTCTTTCGACGAGAACTACGCCGGAAGGAGCCGCGTCGAGGGCCGCTTCGAACGTCGCCGACTTTTCGCGTTCGGCGGCCAGGATGCCGCTGATAACGACCGCGCGCCGGATGTGCGGCGCGAGAAAACGCAGCCCGTCCAGAATTGGCTCGGTGACAGGGCCAGCATCCTCGTGTCGGCCGAACGCAACGTTGCCGAACGTCAGGCGGTCCCGCGACAGGAACACCACTACCGCGTCATTGATGCCCTGCGGCATTGCAAAGTCGCGATAATACTTGTTGTCGCCCCAACTTCGCCGGTCGGACACCTGAGACAGCACGTATGGTTCCTCGAGGGCGAATTCCGCAACGGCCGGCCCGCCCCAGATCCGGCTGACTTCGCTGCCGTATTCAGCCGTCGATACCTTATCCAGCCAAGGTTCCGGGAAGTTGACGGCAACGCGCCACTCAGAGGGCGCGTAGCCGATCGTATTGAGCCCCAGAACGGCGTTGAAGAAATCGAAACGCTCTCGAACCTGGTCGAGCGTGCGCTCCCAAAGCGCACCATCGAGCACAGCGTCGTAGATCGCGCCAATCAACCGGACGAGGGTAGGATCAACCGCGGGTTCCAGGTCTGCCTCCAGATTCCTTTTGAATGATAGCAGGAATTGATGTCGCGGCGAGAAGTTCCCCACCAAAGGGTGGGGGACGGCGGCTGGTTTGTCGTCCCTTGATGGACCGTCCGCTTGCAGACTGAACGCACTGCCGGCAGATAGATCACGCGTCGTGATGATCAAAGACAATAAAGCATGAATTCCACGTCGATGTGACGAGTCACGTTATGATCTGGATTTTGTAAATCGACGGATCATCGGAGGCGTAGACTCTAATTCTGGCCCCGTAGAATCTGGGATAATCGGTTTTATTTCCTACGCCACCGACATTGTGTCTTTCGGGAGATGACTGAAGCATGTCGGCAACAGTCGTAAGTCAATTTCTGCGACGTTAACGAATCCAATCGATTAGCGACGAAGCAAGGCGAGAATGTTACTGGAATTTGCTCCGCCATTTTGCTTTTGTTTTCGAGACCACTCTTTAACTGCGAGTGCTTACATCTGGGCGCTTGCCGAGCGTTGGAATGGCTCAAGTGCTTGCGTTAACTTTTAAAGCCAAGGATGGAGCACGCTTTTCAGGGCGCCACGGTCGGCCGGCGTGGCCGGCATGGGTGCCGCTAGCGCTGCTGGGTTTCCTGGCGTTCCTGGTATTCGCCAGCCTGCCAGGCGAGGCGCAGGCGGCGTGCGTCGTTGGTCCGCTAGGGACGATCACCTGCACGGACAACCAGACCGGCGGCGTTGATTACCACAATCCTCCTGACCCCTACACAACCGTCGACGTCAACACGCTTTCGACCGATATCACGCCTGCCTCGGGAGCGCCGGGCATCCGTCTGATCGGTCAGGGCGCGAACCCCGGAAGCGCCGGATGCCACGTGACTGCCACCGGCTGTCAGGGCAACGTCGGCGATCACGGCGGCGCCGCCCCGCCTGTCACTATCAATTTCGACGGGAGCGTGGGCCCGCATGCCATCGAGACGACCGGCGATGCTGCAGGTGGCATCGTCGGTATCAGTTATGGCGGACATGGCGCCAATGGCGGCAATGGCGCCGGTCTTGGCGGCAGCGGCGGCGTGGGGGGACCCGGGGCTGTTGGCGGCGTGGTCACGATCGACAGCACCGGCGGCATCACCACGCATGGCAACAAGGCCAACGCCATTCTGGCCCTCAGCGTCGGCGGTGGTGGCGGCATTGGTGGTGATTTCACCGGCGCTGACGCCAACGCCGGCGACGGCGGCCCGGCCGCTGGGGGCGGCACCGTCCATGTGACATCCCATTCGAACATCATGACCTTTGGCAACGATGCCAACGGCATCGTCGCCCAGAGTACAGGCGGACGCGGTGGAGCGGCCGGAGACGCAGGCGGCCTTTGGTCCGACAGCGGCGGGGGCGGGACGGCGGCTCCCGGTGGCGCGGTCACCGTCGACAATTTCGGCAATATCTCAACCAATGGCGCGTTCTCGGTCGGCATTCTCGCCCAGTCGATTGGTGGCTTTGGTGGGGACGGCGGCAGCGGCGGCGGGCTTATTGCTTTCGGCGGCGATGCGGGGAGCGCCGGTCCAGGCGTCGCCGTTATCATCAACAACAGCGGAACGATCGAGACCAACAAGAATGGCTCGCACGGCATCTTCGCTCAGTCGATTGGCGGCGGCGGCGGCACGGGTGGCGATATTGGTGGCGTAGTTGCGCTCGGGGCCAGTGGCGGCATTGGCGGGGCTGGCGGTACTGTCACGGTCACCAATAACGGCACCGGCCACATCACGACATCGGGTGTGAATGCCAAAGGCATTTACGCTCAGAGCGTGGGAGGTGGGGGAGGCGACGGCGGCAATTCGGGTGGCATTCTAGCCCTTGGTGGCTCGGGCAGCGCGACGAGCGGCAGCGCCCTGGTGAAGGTCACCAATAGCCAGCAGATTACCACAGGCGGAGACCGGTCCGACGCCATCTACGCTCAAAGCATTGGCGGGGGCGGTGGCAATGGCGGTTTGGGGGCAGGCTTCATCGCCATAGGCGGAGCCGGCGGCGGCGGTGGCGACGGCGGGGATGTTGATGTCAACAACTCCAACACGCTCAATGCGAGCGGCATGTTCTCGCGCGGCATTTTCGCCCAGTCGATCGGCGGCGGTGGCGGCGACGGCGGGCTAAGTGTCGGTCTTCTGAGCTTCGGGGGCAGCGGTGCCAAAGGAGGCGCCGGCCATCACGTGTCGGTCGAGAACAGTGGGAACATCACGACCAACGGCAGCAACTCCTCCGGCATCTTCGCGCAAAGCGTCGGCGGCGGTGGTGGCGACGGAGGCGACGGGATCGGCGGCGGCGTATTCGGCGCCGTAGCCTTCGGGGGCAGCGGCGGTGCCGGCGGCAACGGCGGTAACGTCGACATCAACCACATCAGCACACCGCTTGGTCAAACCGATATCAATGCAACCGGCGATCGATCGAACGGCATACTGGCCCAGTCGGTCGGCGGTGGCGGCGGCGACGGCGGGTTTGCCATTGCCGCGTCGGGCGCGCCCTTTGTCAGCGCCGCCGCGGCGTTCGGGGGCAAAGGCGGTTCAGCGGGTAACGCGGGCGACGTCTGGGTCGGCGACAACGGTACAATCGAGACCAATGGCTCGTTTGCCAATGGCATTGTCGCCGAGGCTATCGGTGGCGGCGGTGGCCGTGGCGGCTTCGCGATTTCGGCCGCCGGATCGAGTGGTGTCGCACTCACCGCAAGCTTTGGCGCCAAGGGCGGCAAAGGCGGCACTGGCGGACAAGTGACGGTCAACAGTTCGGTTGGGATCACGACCGGCTGCTCCACCTGCACGCAATCGAACGGCATCTTCGCGAGTTCGATCGGCGGCGGCGGCGGCACCGGTGGCTTCGCCATCACCGCTTCGGGCGCTCCTATCAGCGGGCTCGGCTCGAGCTTTGGCGGCGACGGCGGCGAGGGCAATTTCGGCAAGACCGTCAGCGTCACCAACACCGGCGCCATCTCGACCATGGGATCGTTCTCCAACGGCATCATGGCCCAGTCGATCGGCGGCGGCGGCGGCAATGCCGGCTTCGCGGCGTCCGGCACCTTCTCGATGGACGGCGTCAATTCCAGCTTCACGTTTGGCGGTGACGGAGGCAAGGGGTCGTATGCCGATACCGTGACCGTCGACCAGACGGGCAAGATCACTACCGCGGGCGACTTCTCCAACGGCATCTTCGCGCAATCGGTGGGCGGCGGCGGCGGCACCGGCGGCTTTGCCGCGTCGGCCGGATTTTCATTGAGCGGCGGCAGCACCTCGACGAGCTATGGCGGTGACGGCGGTGAGGGAAGCGACGGCGGTGAGGTAATCGCCCACTATAATGGCGACATCAAAACCTCCGGCAATTTCGCCAACGGCATTTTTGCCCAGTCGGTGGGCGGCGGTGGCGGTACTGGCGGCTTCTCGCTTGGCGCCAGTGCCACGCTCGAACAACCGAGCGTGACAAACACGGTCGGCGGCGATGGCGGGGACGGCGGCATCTCCAAAAAAGTCACGGTGAACAACGTCTTTGGTACGATTACCACCACCGGGGAGCAGTCGAACGGCATTGTCGCTCAAAGTATCTCCGGCGGCGGCGGCACCGGTGGTTTCTCGATCGGCCTTGGTTTTTCCCTCAACAGCGACACGGTGAACAACAGCGTCGGTGGCGACGGCGGCTCGAGCAAGCCCGCCGGCGACGTCGAGGTTGTGAGCAATGCGGTGATCGATACAGGCGGGGTGGATGGCAAGGGGGTCGGATCGTACGGCATCTTGGCGCAGTCGATCAGCGGCGGCGGCGGTCTCGGCGGCTTCTCCGGAACCGGCGACTTCTCCTTCAAAGGCGACGCCAAAGGTTATTCCACCGGCGGAATGGGCGGCACGGCCTGCGTCGACCCCTCCGGCAGCGTCGTCTGTGCCGCCGGAACTGTCAGCGTCACGTCCAATGGTGCGATCACGACGCGGGCTGACAATTCGATCGGCATTTTTGCCCAGTCGGTGGGCGGCGGGGGTGGCGTAGGCGGGTTCTCAATCGCGGCGGGCGGCTCGTTCAAGGGCGACACCTCGACCAATAGCGTCGGCGGCGACGGCGGCGCGGCAGGTAGCGGCGGCAGCGTCAAGGTCACCGTAAATGCCAATATCGATACCTACGGGTCGCTGTCGCACGGTGTGCTGGCGCAATCGATCGGCGGCGGCGGCGGCTATGGCGGCTTCACGGCCGGGGCCAACGTTTCCGTCAAGGAGGACGCGTCCACGCAGGGAGTCGGCGGCGACGGCGGCGGCGGCGGCAAGGGGCTTGATGTTACGGTGCGGGTCGGCACCGCCGACGCCGTTGGCAACCCCACCATCCACACCCGCGGGCTCGGGGCCGTCGGAGTCCTCGCCCAGTCCATCGGCGGCGGCGGTGGCACGGGTGGCTTTGCAGGCGCGCTCTCAATTGCGCCCGACGGAAAGACCGAGAACGATGTCACCGGCGGCAGCGGTGGAGATGGCTCCTCGAGCGGCAAGGTCGACGTTGAAAACTACGGGACGATCATTACCGAGAAAGGCAACGCCGCCGGAATTTTGGCGCAGTCGATCGGCGGCGGCGGCGGCAATGGCGGCTTCTCGCTCGCCGGTGCCTTCGAGTCCGATGGCGACGGGGCGAAGAACTCCGTGGGTGGCGATGGCGGCAAGGGCGCTGTCGGCGGCGAGGTCGATGTCACCAATGGCGGCAGCATCACCACGAGCGGCGATTTTTCGCACGGCATCTTCGCGCAGTCGGTGGGCGGTGGCGGTGGCAATGGCGGGTTCTCGATCGATGGCACGATCAGCGACAGCGGCAGCGGCGCGACCAGCAGCGTCGGCGGCTCCGGCGGCGCCGGCGGTACCGGTGGGGCGGTAACCGTCACCAACACTGGTACGATCGACGTGACCGGTAAGAATTCGCAGGGCATTTTTGCGCAAAGCGTGGGCGGTGGCGGCGGCTCGGGCGGCTTTGCCGGCGCCTTTGATTTTGGCGGTGGCGGGGTCGACAACCTTGTCGGTGGTGATGGCGCGGCGGGTGGCAATGGCGGCGACGTCACAGTCACCAGTACCGGCTCAATCCACACGGCGATGGCGAATTCGACCGGCGTGTTCGCCCAATCGGTGGGCGGCAGTGGCGGCTGGGCCGGTCTTGCCATCGGCGTCGGCGATGGCGGTGGCGATGGTTCGAGCGGCATCAAACTCGGCCTCGGCTCGAAATGCGACATCACGGGCGATGATCCGTGCGATATCCTTTCCCTTATCCCGATCGACGGATCCACCGGTAAGGTCACCGTCACCATCAACGGCGTGCAAAACGTCACAGAGGGCGCGCTGTCCTACGGCATGCTGGCGCAATCGATCGCAGGTGGCGGTGGCGCGGCCGCGACCGTTGTTCTGGATCAACTCGGCTTTTCGGGCAGCGACGTGGTGCTCTCAGCCGGCAGCGACGGGTCGTTTGGCGGTAATGCGTCTTTCGCCGACAATACCTACAACACCGAGCACACCAGCACGACCGGCGTCGGCGCCATCGGCGTGATCGTCCAGTCCGTTGGTGGTGGCGGCGGCGTCGTCGGCAACGTCAACAACGCGTTGGTGCTGAACCCGACCAGTCCGCCAGACGACGGCTTTTACCTGACGGCCGGCGGCATCAGCGGCGGTGCGGGCTACAACTACAGCGGCAGTGGCGGCGGCTTTGAACTCGACGCGGCCGGCACGGTGAGCACCGGTTCTGCAAACGCCATCGGTGTTATCGGGCAGACGATTGGCGGCGGCGGCGGTATCGTCAACCTGACCGTCAGTTCGGTGACCAATGAGGGCGACGAGTTGGCTATCGTCGTAGGCGGCAACCAGAAGAACACTGGCGTCTACAAGTCCGACGGCGGTGCAGCGTCCACCCTTAACGCAGATGCGTTGGTGAGCACGGGCGGTGCGCTAAGCCACGGCATCGTGGCGCAATCGATCGGCGGCGGAGGCGGCGTCAGCGATGCCGTCTTCGAGAACGGCGTCGTGCTCGCCAACGGCACGCATGTCACTATTGGTGGGGGCGCGGGTTCGGCTGGCGGCAATGGCGGCGATCTCACAGTGAACGCCAGTGGCGTCACCACCACTGGCGCCGGCGCATTCGGCATCGTGGCGCAGTCGATCGGCGGCGGCGGCGGCCTTACCGGCGTCTATAGTGGCGGCACCCTGCTTGGCCAGGCCGGCTATTCGCTCAGCCCCGTCACTATCACGACCGGGGCCGGCGCGCTCGGCAATGGCGGTGTGGTAACCGTCAACAGCAACGGCGATGTCCGCACCGAGGGTTACGGCGCGCACGGTATTGTCGCGCAATCGATCGGCGGCGGCGGCGGCATTGTCGGCAACGGCATGTTCGCGACGGCCCTCGGAAGCGGCGCGCCCTTTGCCGGTTCGGTGGGCGGCACCGGTATGGCGGCGGCGGTGAACGTCACTGAAACGCGCAACGTCGTGGTGACCGGAGATGAAAGCGTCGGCATATTCGGCCAGAGCGCGGGCGGTACCAGCAACGGCAACGTCGCGATCAAAGTCGACCAGACCGGCACCAACGGCAATGGCGTAGGCCTGGTCTGGGCGTCGCGTGGTTCTGGCGCTGCGGTGGAACTGGCGGACGGCAATAATAACACCCTGGAAACCAACGGAACGCTCTATGCCGAGGGCAGCCTGCTCGGTGCTGGGCTGCCGGATCTTGGTGGTATGGCGGTCCTTGGCGGCGCTGGCAACGACGTGGTGACTAATCGTTCACGCTCGCCGTCCGGCGCCAACGACAATCAACTTGTCGGCGGCACGCGCACCAGCAACATCATTGGCAATATCGACCTCGGCGCTGGCAGCAACGGGCTGATCAACGAAAGCGGCGCGCTGCTCATTTCCGATATCAGCGTCAAGCTCGGGGCGGGAAACCTGTTCTCCAACGAAGGCCTGTTGTCCCCAGGCGATCGAGGCCGCATCGAAACGACCTCCCTCACTGGCGATTTCAACCAGACGGCCAGCGGCGCCTACTATGTGGATATCGATCTTGCCGCCCAGAACACCGCCAATCCTGTCAACGACCTTTGGGATGCTACGGGCACAGGCGCATTCGCGGGTGAAGGGCCCCTCCTGCTGCTCTCGATCGATAAGGCATTCTCCAATACCGGTTACGTCATCGCCCACGCCGATGGCGGGATGACCGATAACGGCTTCACGCCGACCCTCACGCCACAGGCAGTCGGCTTTATCTTCAAGACCGAAGTGCAGAATGCCGACGATCTGGTGCTGCTGGCCGAAAAGCCTGCCTTCCTCGACCTACTGCAAGATCCCGCCTCCGGCACCACCGATCCGAATGTCTGGCGGATGGGCGCAGGCATCGACAACATCGAGCAGGCGATCAGCGTCGACGACAAATTCAACTACCTGATCAACCTCTTGCGCCTGCAGCCCGATGCCAAGGCTCTGGGAGATGCCGTGACGACGCTCACCCCGCATCAGGCGGCTCATATCTACGAGCTGACCAACCGCCGGGCCGACGATTTCGTCGATCAGACAATGACGGGCTGCGAAGACAGTTTTGCCAACAGCAAAACCGACGGACTCTTCTGCCTCTGGGGCGGCAGCTCAGGCGGCAGGTATGATCGTAACTCGATTCAGGATAGTCCGACGATCGAAGACAACTCCAACTCGTTCCAGGTCGGGGGTAAGACCCAGGTCAATCCCAACTTCGATGTGGGCTTCGGCCTCGGCCTCAGCGAGGTCAGCTCCGCCGTAAACCGCGACGGTACCGCTCTGTCGAGCATGAACGGCAACCTCTATCAGGCCAGCGTTTCCGCCGCCTACCAGAACAATGGTTTTGGCCTGAGCTTCGCGGCTGCCGGAACCCTCGGCACCGTTGAGACCTCGCGCCACGTTCAGGTAAATGGGTTCGAGCAGACTTATTCGAGCTTTGACGGCATCGCGACCGGCGTCGCAGGCACCGGCGAGCTTCCCGCCTTCTCAGACAAGACCATCACCTTTGACGGCGTCAACGGTTATGCCACCTCCGATGCCCAGATCCAATCATTCGACCCTCGCCTGCGCGTCAGCTACGGATCGGCGGCCACCGACAACGGCGTTCAAGTGACCGGCATGCTGGATGTTGACGGCCATCTGATGCACACCCCCGCGCATACCGAAACGGGCGTGGGTATCGCCAGCCTCACCTATCCGGACATGGTGCAGACCGCCGTCACCATCACGCCTGGTCTTGAGGTTCGCGCTTCCACCAAGATGGACAACGGTTTCGTCGTGAGCGGCTTCGCACGCGGCCAACTGGAATGGTCGCCGTTCACCAACGAGTGGGTCGCTGACACTCAATTTGCGGCCGCTCCTAGCGGGTTACCGCCAATCGAAATTGTTGAGCCTTTTGACAACCTCCGCGCCAAGCTTAACGTCGGTGTGATGCTCGCCTGCCCGGGCTCGGGTGCCCAGCTGACGATGAACTATGCTGGCACTTTCGGGTTGTCGGCGACCATGGAGCATGAAGTGAAGGGCGGGCTTTCATTCCCGATCGGCGCAAATCCCGGCGGATGTTAGCCCCCGAGCTCGCTACCGAACCTTCCAGTGCATGCGAGCGATGTCTCACCAGCAATCTCTGGCTAGTTGACTAAGGCACGGCACCATAATCATCGGCGAGGCTTCACCGTCCTGCCAACCGCTAGTACAATGAAATCGTTACATTTTGAGGGGATTGCGATGGCCAGGATGAGAATTGCCGCTTTGCGCGCTGTGATGGCGTTGGGCGCGCTTGGAATTGCTCCGGCTGCCTTCGCCGAGGACACCGCCGCCGCCCCAGCGGCGGACGCGGCAGCGGCAGCTGCACCCGCTAACGCCAATGGAACGCCGGCCGCACCGCCTGCAAATGCCTGGGCCACCAACTGCTCGGCGCCCGAGCGCGCCGGGCCGCTCGATTGCAGTGTCGTGCAACGCGTGGTGCTGCAGCGCACCGGCCAATTGCTGGCTATGGTCAGCATCCGGTTGCCGAGCGACAGCCACAATCCGGCGATGCTGGTGCAGACGCCGCTCGGGCTTTATCTACCGGCCGGCGTCTCGCTCAAGATCGACAACAATACCGATATTAGCCTGGCGCTGCAGACCTGCGACAACGGCGGCTGCTACGCCGGCACGACGGTTTCGTCGGCGATGCTCAGCCAGATGCGCAAAGGCCACTCGATGACCGTGACCTTCCAGAATATCTCCAAGCAGGACGTCGCCATTCCGGTGGCGCTGGCAGGATTCGCCGGCGCCTATGACAAGGTGAAGTAGTTCATCTTCCGACGCCTCCCGCGCCAAATGGCCAGTGCTGACTTGCGTGCCATTAAGGCACGCCGGCTGCGCTGGTATCGATCGAGCTGCAGCATTAGGTGGCAATTCCAGTTGGACTGACTCAGATCAGGTTGGGCTACTCTCGATGACCCGAACGGGGGGAGCCAGCCGCAAATTTCTCTACCGCCACGTCGCGACTGCGCCAATTTGGCGTTGGTTGACCCTGTTCGATCAATGCCGCGTTCCGCGCGGCGTCTGCTTCTGGCGCAGAGCGGACATTTGCCGAAATTGCGTTGATCGTACGCCGGTGGCTATCCGGTGGCTGCCAAGTGCAAATGTCAGGCGTCAACCCAATCGACTCAGGCTATTTAGCCAATGATTTCAATCAGTTGTTGGCGCACCCGGCGAGATTCGAACTCACGACCTCTGCCTTCGGAGCAATTTAACCTGCCCTTCGACGCTTTTCGATGGGTTTCGCTCCGATGCTCTATGCTACTGTAATCACTAAACAAATTGAAATTCCGGCTCGTCCGACGTACTCTCGGACACGCTCCGACTTGCGTCCGGCTGCTTACGTGGTGCTTACGCGAGAATGGGAGTTTGGACGGGAGAATTCCCATGGCTAAGCTCACAAAGCGCCTCGTCGACGCTGCCGAGTCCCGGGAGAAAGACTACGTCATCTGGGATGACGAGCTACCAGGTTTCGGCCTGCGCGTCTTCGCTTCTGGCAAGCGCAGCTACGTCCTTCAATACCGCGCCTTGGGCCGGTCGCGCCGCTACACCATCGGCTTGCATGGCGTCTGGACGGCCGAAAGCGCTCGGCAGGAGGCGAAGGTCCAGTTGGGCCGCGTTGCTCAGGGCGACAACCCCGCCGAGGAGCGCCAGCTCGATCACAAGGCCATCACGGTCAAGGAGCTCTGCACGCTCTACATCAATGACCTGAACGCAGGCCTCATCTTGGGGAAGGGCGGGCGGCCCAAGAAACCGACGACCGTGGGGACGGACACCGGCCGCATAGAGCGGCACATCATCCCGCTCCTCGGGACGCGCCGCGTGAAGGACCTAACCAAGGCCGACATCAACAAGGTCCTGAAGGACATCATGGCCGGCAAGACGCGAGTCGCCGTCAAGACGAAGAAGCTGCGCGGCAAGGCGATCGTCCGCGGCGGCGCCGGAACGGCCACGCGAACCGTCGGGCTCCTCGGCGGCATCCTCACCTATGCGGTCGAAGCTGGCATCATCACCACCAATCCTGCCCACGGCCTGCGGAAGCCGAAGGACAATGTCCGCACCCGCCGGCTCACGGAAGCGGAGTATCGGACGCTGGGCGAGATGCTGCGCACGGCTGAGAAGGATGAGAAGTACGCGACGACCGTGGAACTCATTCGTCAGATCGCGCTGACCGGCTGCCGCCGGAGCGAAATGATCGGCCTCATGTGGACCGAAGCAGATACCGATAGGAGCTGCCTGCGGCTGATCGACAGCAAGGAGGGCACCTCGGTCCGTCCTATCGGACTGCCCGTCGTCGAGTTCCTCGAAGCGCGAAAGAAGGCAGCCTCCGGCACATATGTCTTCCCTGGCTACGGCGACGACAACGCGTTCGGCAGTTTCCCCAACCACTGGGAGCGGATCTTCAAGGACTCGCCGCTCTCGGACGTCACGCCCCATGTCCTGCGGCACAGCTTCGCGAGCGTCGGCAACGATCTTGGCTTCACAGAGGTAACAATCGCAGCCCTGGTCGGCCATGCCAAGGGCTCCGTGACCAGCAAATACATCCACGCGCTCGACACAGCCCTCATCATGGCGGCGGATACGATCGCCGGCTACATTGGGGGCTTGCTGGATGGGAAGGAGTTCAAGCAGACCGCCTACGCGCTCGACCGCGCCTCCCGGAAAGCGGCGCCTGCGCGCTTCCTCCGGAAAGCCGCCGGCGATGATGAGCAGGAAAGCCGCCAGACGGCCCCTATGGCTGCCTGACTTCGACCCAATGCAAGCTCGCTCACTGTAATCCGTTGGCTAATGTGTATCCATTGGCTACACTGGCCGCATGATGAAGGATTCGGGTCTACGCATCAGGGTGCAGCGCGATCTTCGCGACAAATTCCTTGAGGTGTGCCGGACACAGGACAAGCCCGCCGCCCAGGTTATTCGGGAATTCATGCGCGATTACGTTGAGCACCACGGCCCGTCGGTCGAACCCGTTGACAGGCGTCCGCCCTCGGCAGCGGCCGATCCGGAGGGCGACGCCTAATGCGCATCACCCGTCTCGGCATCACCAACTTTCGTTCGATCAAGGCCCTCGACCTCGATCTGAATGAAACAACTGTCCTTATCGGCCCGAACAATGCCGGAAAAACCGCTATCCTCGACGCAGTGAGGATCGTTCTCACGCGACGCTGGGGACAGCACGGCACCGGCTTTACCGAATACGATGTTCATCTCGCTGACGAAGGTGCTGACCCCAAAGCGCCGCCGGGTGTCTCAATAGAAATCCGCGTCGAAGAAAAACAAGCAGGGGAATGGCCCGAGGCACTTCAGCAGGACCTCGACGAGATCGTCCAAACCGATCCCACTACAGGCAAGACCTTCATCATCCTCCGCGCAAGCTGCGCCTGGAATGAAGCTGCGGGCAGCTTCGAACCATCCTGGATCTTTCTCAACGCCGGGCGCGCGCCGCTTGTGGGCGGCTCAGCTCGGCGCATGAACCTCGAACGTTTCTGGCAGTACCTTCCGGTTTTCTACCTGGGCGCATTGAGAGACGTGGACGACGAGTTTTCCCCGCGCTCTCAGTTTTGGGGTCGACTGCTCAAAGCCATGGAGATTCCGCCTGCGTTGGAGACCAAGGTCCAACGCGTCCTCGATCTTCTGAACAAGAAGTTGCTGCAAGCCGATCCCCGGCTCGCGCAGATCGCGGAAACGCTCTCCGGCGCCACGCGCGTCGCAGCGCGTGACCGGGACGGCAAGGTTGATTTGCGCCTCGTCCCCCTCAAGTCGTGGGACTTGCTTTCCAAAGCCGAAATCATTCTGCGCAACGAACCGGACTGGCCTTGGCTTCCGCTGCAACGCCACGGTCAGGGCGTGCAAAGCCTGTCCGTCATCTTCTTGTTCCAGGCCTTCGTCGAACATCTCCTCGCAGAACTCTACGAGGCCGACAGCGCCCCTGTGTTGGCACTTGAAGAACCAGAAACACATCTACATCCGCAAGCCGCGCGGACCCTGTGGACCCATATTAAAGCGCTGCCCGGCCAGAAGATCATCACCACGCACTCTCCTTATTTCGTGCAGCACGTTCCGTTTCGCGACCTTCGCCTGGTTCGCCTGACCGAGAGCGGAACCGTGGTTTATTCGCTGCCGTCGAACTTCTCGGCACGCATCCCATATGTACCAGCGCTTGATGCCGTTGTTGCCGGAAGTGGCGGGTTGTTCGGATACGATCGCGCGGCCGAGACGCTGACCGTTCACGGCAAGCTTGACGAGCAGCGCTACCGGGATGTGCTGACTTGCTACGGCACTCACGCCGACAGGGCCGTTATCCACAGTGTCTTGCGTGACCTGCGCGATCGCGCGTTGCTCTTTATCGGCGACGAGGAATTGAGGGCGCTGGAAACCTTCGCGCGCCGGATTCGTGGAGAAATTTTCTTCGCTCGGCGCTGGTTCATCGTCGAGGGGCAGGCCGAGTATCTGCTTGTTCATGCCATAGCGCGGGAACTCGGATACGACCTCGACGAGCACGGCGTCGCAGTGATCGACGCCCAGAACAACGGCAACCCCGCCATCTTCGCCGCGCTCGCACGCGCGCTTGCCATACCGTGGCTCGCAGTGTTCGACGGCGATGGCGCCGGGCATGGCTATTGCCAAAGCATCGAGGCGCGCGACTTCGAGGCAGCGTTCGTCGCAAGCCGGTGCCGGACGCTCGCCGCTGGGGACCTTGAAGCGCAGTTGATCGCCGATGGCCTTGAGGCGGAACTCAAAACCGCACTAACCAACATCGGCGTCGCCGGCGCTGCGGCGGCCGACCAGGCTGCGTTGCTAGGGTATTTGCGAGGACACAAGACGGCTTATTCGGCGGAGCTTGCGACCATGCTCCGCGGGAACGCCGCGCTTGCCGGGCGGATGCCCCCAGCCTTTCGCGATGCGATTGCAGACCTTCGGGGGCTGGCATGATTGACAATCCGCTTGAGCAGTCTCTCGCCAAACTGACGGACATCCAGCGTGAAGCAGTAGCGTGGGATGATGGTGCGATGCTGGTTCTCGCCGGCCCTGGTTCAGGCAAGACTCAGGTGCTCACCTGCCGCATCGCCCGTTTGCTAGACGAGGGTCGCGACAGGTCCTTCCGCATTCTCGCCTTGACCTTCACGAACAAGGCTGCCGACGAGATGAAGGAGCGCGTCACCAACTTCGTCCCCGGCCTTGAAGAGCGCGCCAATATAGGCACCTTCCACAGCTTTTGCGGACAGGTTCTGCGCCAACACGGCATCCACCTCGGCATCAAGCCGGACTTCGCCATCTACTCACAGGACGATGATCGTAAAGCCGTTCTGGAAGACGCGCTGAAACGCGCGGGCATGGATCCCCTGGCCGTCCGCTATCTCAGCCTGATCGACCGCATGAAGACCATGCTGGTAGAACCAAAGGACGCAGAGTCACGGCTGACGCGAACGACCGACGCCCATGCAATTGCGCTGACCTATCAAGCTTACGAAGACGAACTACGGCGCCTCAACGTGCTCGATTTCAACTCGCTGATATTCGAGGCGCATCGGCTGTTTTCCAATTTTCCTGCCATCGCGGTTCGCTACCGCCGCTCCTATCCTTATTGGCTGCTCGACGAGTTTCAGGACACCAATGACGCCCAATATCGGCTCATTCGCGCGATGGCGGGACAGGACTTCAAGAACGTCTTCGCCGTCGCAGATGACGACCAGATCATCTACCAATGGAACGGTGCCAGCTTCCGTCAGCTTCAGCGCTTTCGCGCCGACTTTGCGCCGCAACTGATCCAGCTTCCAACGAACTACCGTTGCCCGCCCGCCATCGTGACGGCGGCCAACCGGCTCGTGGCCTACAACGTCCAAAGGACGGAGGCGAAGAAGCCTCTTGTCGCCGGCAAGACAGAACTGAAGCTCCCCGCACACGAACATATCCAGCTTCGCGCATTTGATTCTGACGAGACTGAAGCGGAGGAAATCGCGAAGGAAATTGCAGCGCGCGGGAAGAGCCAATGGGGACAGACCACAGTCCTGGCACGAACCCGCGCCTTGTTGGAGCGCATGCAAAAAGCGCTTCAGGTCCAACAGGTGCCCGTCGTCATCGCACAGCGTCGGGACGATTTCCTGTCCGCCGAAATCCGGTGGCTGGTCGCTTGTTTAGTCGAGACCGTGCGGCCGTTAGATCGCCGAAACCTGGCCGTCTTAGTCGACGCCTTCAATAGGTTTGCCGAAATTCAAGTGTCCGTGGGTCAGATCTTGTCGGACGCGGAAGCAAGCGGCGTCGCCTATCTCAGAGTATGGGCCGAAGCGGCTAAGCGAGAGGTGGGAGACGGATCGCCGCGATTGAAGCTAATCGAAGCCGCCAGTCGCCTCGAACCGGCGTCGGCGAAGAAGATCGCCGACGACATTCTCGCGGAGTTCGCAAGCCAGGCCACTCGAAGTGACCCCGACCCGGACCTCGCTGAGGATCTTGCCGCGTGGCGCGAGATTTCTAACGATATTGGCAAACATTTCGGGCGCAACATTACGCTCGACGAGTTCCTGCAACAACTTCAACTGCGGTCGAAGGAACCATCGCCGCAACCTAACACCGTCACTCTGATGACCGTGCATGGGGCCAAGGGTCGCGAGTTCGACTTCGTTTATCTGATCGGGCTGGCCGAAGACATTCTGCCGTCGTTTCAAAGCCGTCAGAAAGGTGACGGCAGTCCGGAGATGGAAGAAGAACGGCGGAATTGTTTCGTCGCCATCACACGAGCCAAAGAATCCCTCATTCTGAGCCGCGCAAGTACCTATAGAGGCTGGGGAAAGCAGCCTTCACGATTTCTCGTAGAGATGGGGTTAGCTCAGGGGTAGTGAGACGCCCAACGTGAGAAGGTCATGGTGGAGTACGGTGTACATTCTGGTAATGCAGGGGCCATGACAAGTAGAATTTCAGGAAAACTCCAGGTGATGGGGCGGGGGCGAAGATATTGAACAGCTTCTATGAGCGGCCGATTCTGAATTCGCCCTATCGCGCGCCGGAATTGCATCATCCGCTCGATCAAAACGGTCAGCCCCTCGAAGGGGAGCCGAGGCAGGGGCGCCGCCCATCGCGCTTCATTGTCCCCGTTCCGGCCTCGCGGAAGAAAGCGTCAACCTTGCAGGCCTCCCTTGACCTGGAGACCTACACCGAAAACGCACTCATCAACGAGATACGCGGCTACGCCGATCCGTGGCGGAGCCTGCGCAATCCCGCCGACTGGGGCGTGACCGCCGTCTCCCAGCGGCTCCTGGAGCATTGGCGCCGGCCTCAAGAATGGTGGGCCGGCCCGCGCCCCTTTTTCTGTCAGCTCGAAGCCGTCGAGACGATCATCTGGCTGACTGAGGTCGCACCCAGGCGGGCGGCCTCGAAGGGCCTACTGGATCAGATCGCCAATGCCAACGAGGAGGCCAATCCAGAACTCTTCCGCCTGGCCATGAAGATGGCGACGGGCAGCGGCAAGACGACCGTCATGGCCATGCTGATCGCCTGGCAGGCCGTGAATGCAGCCCGCAAGGAATCGAAGGATTTCTCCCGCGCCTTCCTGATCGTCGCACCCGGCATCACGATCAAGGACCGGCTCCGCGTGCTCCAGCCGAGCGAGCCGGACAATTATTATGAGACTCGCGAGATCGTGCCGCCGGAGATGTTGCCCGACATCCGGCGCGCGGAGATCGTGATCACCAACTACCACGCCTTTCAGCATCGCGAGACGCTGTCCCTGCCCAAGGTCGCGCGCAGCTTCCTTCAGGGGAATGATCCCGAGCCGCTCAAGACGACGGAAACCGACGCTGAGATGCTGGAGCGGGCGTGCGGCAAGCTGCTCCGCTACGACCGTGTCAACGTCCTCAACGACGAAGCGCACCATTGCTATAGGCACAAGGTCGGCGCTGATGCCGAGGGCGCGCTGACCGGCGACGACAAAAAAGAAGCGGCCGAGAACGAGGAGGCTGCCCGGCTCTGGATCAACGGTATCGAGGCGCTGGATCGCAAGCTGTCGAAGGGTGTGCGCGCGGTCTATGACCTCTCAGCCACGCCTTTCTTCCTGCGCGGCTCCGGCTATGAGGAAGGTACGCTCTTCCCGTGGGTCGTATCCGATTTCAGCCTGATGGACGCGATCGAGAGCGGGATCGTGAAGCTGCCGCGCGTGCCGGTGAGCGACAACCTCGTGCAGACCGACACGGTCGTTTATCGGGACCTGTGGAAGCACATCGGCAAGGATCTGCCGAAGACGGCCGCGGGCGCCGCCAAGCTCAGCCCCTTCGACCTACCCAACACGCTGAAGACCGCGTTGAACGCCCTCTACAGCCACTACGAGGGCGAGTACGAGCGCTGGCAGCGCGCCGGAATCGGCGTGCCGCCCGTGTTCATCGTGGTGTGCCAAAACACCGCCATCTCCAAGCTGGTGTTCGAATGGATCGCCGGCTTCGAGCGAGGCGACGCCGAGGAAGGTGAGCGCGCGGCCTTTCATGCCGGAAATCTGGAGCTGTTCCGCAACTATGACGAACAGGGCGCCCGCCTTGCGCGCCCGCGCACGCTGCTGATCGACTCCCGCCAGATCGAAGCCGGCGACGCCCTCGACAAAGGCTTCCGGGACGCAGCCGGTCCTGAGATCGAGCAGTTCAAGCGTGAGATGGCGGCCCGTGAGGGCGCCGGTGCCGCGCAGGGCGAGGCCAGCGAGAGCGCGCTACTGCGGGAGGTGATGAACACCGTTGGCCGGCCTGGCCGGCTCGGCGAGCAGATCCGTTGCGTCGTCTCGGTTTCCATGCTGACCGAGGGTTGGGACACGAACACCGTGACGCACATCCTCGGCGTCCGCGCGTTCGGCACCCAACTTCTGTGCGAGCAGGTGGTCGGGCGCGGCCTGCGTCGCCAATCGTATGACCTGAACCCCGAGACCGGCCTGTTCGACGTCGAATATGCCGACATAATGGGGATTCCGTTCGACTTCGCTTCCTCGCCGCAGATCGCCAAGCCGACCAAGCCGAAGCCGGTCACACGCGTACATGCGATCAAGGAGCGGGCGGAGCTCGAAATCATCTTCCCGCGCGTCAGCGGCTATCGCCGCGACCTGCCGTCGGAGAAGCTCGAAGCTGTCTTCACCGATGACAGCCGTCTGGAGATCACACCGGCTGACATCGGCCCCACCTCAGTCGTGATGGAAGGGATCGTCGGCGCCGGCGTCACTATCACGCCCCAGGTGCTGGAGCGCCTTCGCCCCTCCGAGATCAGCTTCAATCTCGCCAAGCACCTGCTCTACACCAGCTTCCGCGACGAGGACGGTTTCCCAAAACAGCACCTCTTCCCGCAGATTCAGCGTCTCGCGCGCCGCTGGCTCGACGAAGGTTATCTCGTTACGAAAGGCGTTCCGGTCGGCGCGATCCTCTATCAGGACCAACTCGCCCGCGCGGCCGAGAAAATCGACATCGCCTGCACCCGCGCCAGCGAAGGGCACATCGTGGCCGTGCTCGATCCCTACAATCCCAAGGGCTCGACGCGCCACGTCAACTTCATCACCTCGAAACCCTGCTGGAGGACCGGCGCGCAGCCGCCCAAGAGCCACATCAGCCATGTCGTGCTCGATTCTAGCTGGGAGGAACAGCTCGCGCTGACGCTCGAGAACCATCCTCGCGTGCTGGCCTATGCCAAGAACCAAGCGCTGGGCTTCGAGGTCCCCTATCTCGATAGCGGCATCACCCGGCGCTATCTGCCAGATTTCCTAGTCCGGCTCGACGACGGCGGCGACGAGCCGCTCAATCTTGTCCTGGAGGTCAAGGGTATCAGGGACGAAAGCGACAAGGCCAAGGCCCAGACGACGCGCGAACTCTGGGTTCCGGGCGTCAATGCGCTCGGCGGCTTCGGCCGCTGGGCCTTCGCCGAATTTCGCGACTGGGCCGTGATGGACAAGGACTTCGCCAGGCTGGTCGATCAACTGCTCAAGAAAGTTCCCGCCTAATGGCCCGTTCTCCCCGATCCTCCAATGGCAAGGCCTCCAAGCAGGTCGATGCCCTCAAGCACAACGAGGCCACCCGCCGGAATATCCCGACGGCGGAGATGGAGAGCTTCTTCAGGCGCGAGGAAGATGCGGCACCCCGCCCGCCAAAGCACTATCCGCGCACCCGCCCCCTGGCCGAGGGCGAGACGCGGACGCCCGAGGAGCCGCGCCAGCCCGAACTGATCTGGAACGGCGCGAAGATCACCATCACCGACGAGCAGATGAAGGCGCTGGCGGAAACCGGCACGCTCACGCTGTCCGACGCGCAACTCGTCTGGCGCGGCAAGGACCGGCAGGACTGGACCGACCTCGTCGTCAACGTGCCGCCGCTCTACATCCAGGAGAAGATCCACCCCAAGGCGATCATCGACGACCTGAAGCGCCGCACGGCCGCCAAACGCGAGGCGGAGAGCGACACGCCCGACCTGTTCGCCGACTTCAACGGCATCACGCCCAAGCAGCGCGCCGAGTTCTACCAGCACGACCAGCACTGGTCGAACCGCATGATCCTCGGCGACAGCCTTCAGGTGATGGCGAGCCTCGCTGAGCGGGAGAGCCTGAAGGGCAAGGTACAGTGCATCTTTTTCGACCCGCCCTACGGCATTAGATTTAACTCAAACTGGCAGGTTTCTACTCAAAGTCCCAAAGTTCAAGATGGTAAGCAGGCTGATATTAGCCGCGAGCCTGAGCAGGTGAAGGCCTTCCGCGACACTTGGAAGGACGGCATCCACAGCTACCTGACCTATTTGCGCGATCGGCTAACAGCAATGCGCGATCTGCTGACTGAAAGTGGCTCGATCTTCGTGCAAATCGGCGATGAGAATGTTCATCGCGTGCGGGCGGTATTGGATGAGGTGTTTGGGGAGGAAAATTGCGTTACCTGCATTACAGTCACCAAGACCGCAAGCCAAACAGCCGAACTTATCCCGGCTGTTGCAGACTTCATTCTCTGGTTTGCTAAGGACAAACGGCTGACCAAGTTTCGCCGGCCGCTACGCGACAAGTCATTAGCAGAAGATGCCTCTGGTGTTTATCGTTGTGTCTTCAACGAAAGTTTCGAGGTTGTGCGTCTCTCGGACGAGGCCCTCACCGATTACGTGAAGGCCCGCGGCGACGAAGGCATATTCCGCATCGACAATCTTACGTCTCAACGTCCGCCCGGCAGTTTTCCCGTCATGTTGAACGGCAAAACTTATGGTTCCGGACGAGGATTCTGGAAGACCGGCGAAGTCGGTATGGAACGGCTCAAGAAGGCCTGTCGCTTAAACGCCGCCAAGAACTCTCTTACCTATATCCGCTATCTTAGCGACTATAGAGCTGCGGCAGTCGGCAATGTCTGGACTGATACAGGCACCGGCAGTTTCACCGACGAAAAAATTTACGTCGTGCAGTCAGGAGCCAAGATGATCGCTCGCTGCCTGCTGATGGCGACCGACCCCGGCGACCTTGTGCTCGATCCCACCTGTGGCTCCGGTACGACCGCGTATGTTGCCGAGCAATGGGGCCGACGCTGGATAACAATTGACACCAGCCGTGTCGCGTTGGCACTGGCCCGCACACGCCTGATGGCGGCTCGCTATCCTTGGTATCTGCTCGCTGACAGCCGGGAGGGCCGCGCCAAGGAAGCGGAACTGGCCCAGCGCGTGCCCATTGATGCGCCAATACACAACGACCTCCGCCAAGGCTTTGTCTATGAGCGCGTGCCGCACATTACCTTGAAGTCGATCGCCAACAATTCCCAGATCGATGACATCTGGGAAAAGTGGCACGCGGTGCTGGAGCCGCTACGCGCCACGCTCAATACCGCGCTCAGTAAATCCTACGAGGAATGGCAGATTCCGCGCGACCTGCCCGCCGCCGCGCCTACCTCTGTGAAGGAAACGCACGCCAAATGGTGGGAAGCGCGTATCGCACGTCAAAATGAAATTGACGCCACCATCGCTGCACGCGCCGATGTCGAATATCTTTATGACAAGCCCTATGTGGACAATGCCCGCGTCCGTGTCGCCGGACCGTTCACAGTCGAGAGCCTGTCGCCCCACCGCGTGTTGCCGGCGAGCGAAGAGGAACTGATCGACGGCATCGAGGCTGCGGAGGGCCAGCGCTCGCCTGACGACGCGGACCTGGCGGGACAGGATTTCGCGGCCATCGTCATCGACTACCTCAAGGCCGAGGGTGTCAAGCAGCAGGTGAAGGGCGACCGCATTACCTTCGAGACCCTGGCGCCTTGGCCGGGCAATTTCATCGGCGCGAGTGGCACCTTCATCGAAGGCGAGAACGGTCCCGAACGGCGGGCCGCGATTCTGATCGGTCCAGAATACGGCACGGTCGGCCGTCAGGACCTGGTTGCCGCCGCTCGTGAAGCCGTGGATGCCCGCTTCGACGTGCTGATCGCCTGCGCCTTCAACTTCGATGCCCATTCATCGGAGCTGGCAAGCCTAGGCAGCCTCAAGATTCTCAAGGCCCGCATCAACCCCGATATGCACATGTCGGACGAGCTGAAGAACACAGGGCGCGGCAACATGTTCGTTGTGTTCGGCGAACCCGATGTCGAAATTCTCGACGACGGCGGTCCGGAAATCCGCGTGAAGGTCAACGGCGTCGACGTGTTCGATCCCAACACCGGCGACATCCGCTCCAGCGACACCAAGGGTATCGCCGCCTGGTTCATCGACACCGACTACAACGAGGAAAGCTTCTTCGTCCGCCACGCCTACTTCCTCGGCGCCAACGATCCCTACAAGAACCTGAAGACTTCGCTTCAGGCCGAGATCGACGAGGACGCCTGGACGACGCTCTATTCTGACACCTCGCGCCCGTTCGAGCGACCGGAGAGCCGCCGAATTGCGGTGAAAGTCATCAATCACTTCGGCGACGAGGTGATGAAGGTCTTCGGAGTGTAGCTCCGTGAACTTCCTGATAGCCGACACCTTCACCGCTTCCTTCAACCGCCTGTCCGGCCTGGACCAGAAAGCGGTGAAGGCGAGCGTCTTCGATCTTCAGATGGACCCGTCCGGTAACGGTCTCCAGTTGCATCGCATCGACAAAAGCAAGGACCTGAATTTCTGGTCGGCGCGCGTCAATCGCGACATTCGCCTGATCGTCCACAAGACCGGTGGGAGCCTGCTGGTCGCCTATGTCGGCCACCATGACGACGCCTATGCCTGGGCGGAACGCCGCCGGATCGAGGCACATCCCCGCACCGGCGCCGTCCAGATCGTCGAGGTGCGCGAGCGTGTGGAGGAAGTCGCCCCGCCGGCGACGCTCGATTTCGTCTTACCTGAGCTCGCCAAGGGCGAGGAGACAGCCAACGCCGGCGCGGCGTTGTTTGGCTCTCTGGACGACGATGCGCTGCTCTCGATCGGCGTGCCCGCCGATTGGCTGGCCGACGTTCGCGCCGCGAGCGAGGATGGTTTCTTCGCGCTGACGTCCTACCTTCCGGCCGAAGCCTCCGAGGCGCTGCTCGAATATGCCGCCACCGGCAGATTGGTGGCGCCCGCGCCGGTCACTACCATCGCCGATCCTTTCGCGCATCCCGACGCGTTGCGGCGGATCAGGTTGATCGCGGACCAAGCGGAACTGGAACAGGCGCTCGCCTTTCCGTGGGAGAAATGGGGCGTTTTCCTCCACCCGTCCCAACGGACGCTGGTTGAGCGTTCCTTCACCGGGCCGGGGCGGGTCGCCGGTTCGGCGGGCACCGGCAAGACCATCGTGGCGATCCATCGCGCCGTCCGGCTTGCCCGTGGGAATCCAAATGCGAGAGTGCTGCTGGCCAGCTTCTCCGAGCCGCTCGCGGCGGAACTGGCGAAAAAGGTGCTGGTCCTGGCGCCCGAGACCGGCGGCGTCGTCCCCCGCATAACGACGGCGTCGTTCCAGGGTATCGCCGAGCAGATGTTCCAGCTCGAGCACGGCGTTCGCCCCCGCATCGTCAGCGACGCCGTGCTTCGCGAGCGCCTCCGGGCGGCGGCGGCCGCCGCGGGCCTCAAGGGCTTTTCCGAGCGCTTCCTGTTGTCCGAATGGACCAATGTCATTGATGCATGGGGCCTGACGTCGCTCGACGCCTATTCGACCGTTCAGCGCATGGGGCGTAAGAGCCGGCTCGGCCCCAACCAGCGTGCTCGCCTGTGGCCGGTGTTCCAGGCGGTACGTGATGCGCTGGCGGCCGAGCGTTACACGACATGGGCGGACGTCTTCTCCGGCCTGGCCGACGCGCTGGCTATTCGAAAAAACAAGCCGTTCGATCACGTCGTCATTGACGAAGCCCAGGATCTTGCCCCCGCTGAGCTTCGGTTCTTCGCCGCTCTGGCGCCAGCAATGGCGGATGGCCTGTTCCTAGCGGGCGACGTCGGCCAGCGCATCTTTCAACATCCCTTCTCCTGGGCGAGCCTCGGCGTCGACGTGCGGGGCCGGTCACACACGCTCAAGGTCTGCTACCGCACATCGCAGCAGATCCGCCGAGCCGCCGACAAGCTGCTGCCGACGGTGCTTCGCGACACTGATGGGCTCGAGGACGAGCGACGTGGCATCATCTCCGTCTTCGACGGTCCGGCGCCCGAAGTGCAATCTCTCGCCGACGTCGCCGCTGAAGCTGCCACGGTGCGCCAGACCGTCGAGACCTGGCTCGGCGAGGGAATCGCATCCCACGAGATTGGCCTGTTCGTCCGAACGCCGCAGTTGGTCTCACGCGCCCGCGCCGCCATTGCCGGACTCGCTGGCGAGGGCGGGATGACAACCGCGCCGATGAGCCTCGCCAAGGGGCTGGAATTCCGGGCAGTCGTGGTGATGGCTTGCGACGAAGGCGTTCTGCCGCTCGACAAGCGCGTCGCCGACGCCGCCGATGAAGCAGAACTCGACGACATCTACGAAACCGAACGCCGGCTGCTTTATGTCGCCTGTACGCGGGCGCGCGAGCATCTGTTGCTGACTGGCGTCACGCCGACCTCCGAATACCTGACGGATTTCACCTCTTAGCCTCTTCGGGTGACAGTTGGGCGTACCTTGTCCCCACCGCCGGCAATCGGCATGACAGCCAATAGTCCCGACTGTGCAACGCCGCCTGCTGCGACGCCGCCCTGCCCAAATCGCTCCGCGTAATCGAAACCGCCCGACACATCGTCCGCTCCCGGAGACCTGCTCGAGGCAAACGGATCAGACAAACCCCAATCGGGAATCCTACGAGTCAGCAATTTACGTCGCTGGTATTAGGCAGCTATCGCCCGCAGCGCTCTTTCCATTGAGAAGTTACCGGTCGTCCCATCTTCAAAGGTCACGCCAAAGCAGCGAGTGGTGTAGCCTGGGCCACGATCGTGAGTGGGATAGAAGGACGCGGGAGGTGACTGCAGCTCCCAGCCGGTCTTCGCGCAGTAATCTTCATAAGCTGCCCGAACGTCAGCTAGCTCATCCCCGCCAAATTCCTGCTTCAGATCTCGGTCATTTAGTATCTTGGAGAAATATTCTTTGGCGGCTGTGACGGTTGCAAAGGCGCGCCCTGTTCTGAGAGACACTGACTTCGCCAAAGTTACCTCCTCAACCCATGCGTTGTAAGATTAAATGCGCGGCGTAATCCGCGCGGCCGTTCGAATATCGGCAATCTGCGTACCGAGGGCCTGCAGGTTTTGACGCATATCGTTGAACACCGGTTGTTCGGCATCGGGATCGCTAATCGTAACGATAGCCGTGAAAGGCACACCTTCCTCGGGCATGACCTCGCCGGCTCGGGTCAGATAGTCGACGAACAACCGCCAGTTCGAAGATGGGCCGACACCTTGCGGGAACGTTTTGGCTAGAACCTTGACGGGACTCCATTTTAGCTCGTGTTCGATCCGTTCCGCTTCTATGGCTGGCGCTTGGCGCTTCGTGGGGAGATAGAGCGGCTTAAGCTGCCCCTTCCATCCGCCACCCGCTTGCTCTTGCTGCAGAGTAGCGTTGATGTTTACACGGACGAACTCCGAACCAAATCGCGCATCAAGCGGTGGCGTGGAGACGAGCGTGATCTTCGCTCGGCCTCGGCACTTCCCGCCTGGACCGACAAGCGACGCAGGCCACGGAAACCGGAAATTGATCTGTTGGTCGCGCCGGATGCGGGATGCGAAGACGAGCGTGATCGCATGGTCGCCGGTCTCTAGAATCCGATCGGCGGATGGTGGCATACCAAAGCCGACCATGTGCCGCGCAATGGGTGCGAGCGCTGTGGCCTGCAATGGCGCCGGCATCTCTGCGTGGTGGACAAGCAAACCGATCAAGGTCTCGCGTGAGACCTCTCCCTCGATCGCGTGGTCGAGCACAGCCGCAGTCTTTGCGGCAAGGGGTGAAGCGTAGCTCGTGCCACATCCGTCGATGATTGTTCCGTCAGGCAGGATCGAGAACAGCCCGTGCCCAAGCACCGAATGCTGAAAACCTGCTCCACCGACATGAGCGAGGTCAGGCTTCACGCCGGCACGGAGGCCCGGCCCCCGCCGACTGAAACGAGCAGGTGCAAAGGGCACACAGCCAGGATGCCCGGGCGGATTGAGGGCGGCCACAGCGACATTGCGCGCGCTTTCAGCAGGAGTCAGCAAGCCGTCGTTGCGGGCGTTCACCAGGCTAGCGAGCGCCGCAGTGGGGTCCGAGGGCCACTCGACCCGAAGATCCTGAGCCGGGATATTGCCGGCCGAAATGAACACCACGGCGTTGTTGGCTTCCGCAATCTGGTCGAGCCGCGCCGCATGGGGGCTGTATCGGTCCGGTGCAGCAGGCTGCAAGATGTTGAGGCTCATGTTGAACACCCGCACTCCGTGGCGGGCGCGGGCATCCGAGACGGCGGACTCCATCTCGTCGAAAAACTGCGGCAGGCCGTCCGGATAGTAGGAGGCGAAAGCCCCGGCCTTGCGCTCGTTTGGGAAGACGGCAAGGTCGATCAACTCAGCACCCTCAGGTTCCGGGCAAATCTCCGCGCCGTTCAATGCGCCCCCTACCGCAGCCAAACCGCCGATGAACGTGCCATGGGCTAGATCAACGTCTTCGTCGGCGAGGATGTCCCAGCGATCGATCACCCAGTCCGACAGCGCCTCACTGATTCCACCATCAATGACACCCAAGCGAGGATGGGTGCGTCGGCTATCGCGGACTGGAATAGTCGCATCAGTTGGCCGAATGCGCGTGGTTGACGCGGGTGGACTGGCAGCCCGAACAACGATGCCAGGTAAATCAATCCGTCGAACGAGTGGATGGCTGTCAAGAAAGGCCAGGAGCCGAGCATGGCGATCGACGTCGGGGTTAAACACGGCCAGTTCGCGGCGACGCTCGCCAACCGGAGCCTCATTCAACCTCAGGACCGGTTGATCGCTTGATTGGTCGAGGCGGACCGATAGGATCGGCTGCTTGTTCCGATGACTTGGCAGCCGCTCAACTGAGAGTCCGCGTTCCAGGGCATTGAAGCCCGCTATAAAACTCTCGACGAGGCGACGATGACCAACGTCGAGGCGATCCCAGTCGGAGCGCGGCGGTAGGCTCTCGAACAACTCAACCTGATAGCCGCTTCCGGTCATCGGGTTTGAAAGCCATGCGACGGCCTCCTCGACCGAAAAGCTGCGACGGTCAGCCGGCCCATAGAGTTGGACGCGGTCGATGGCGCCCGTCTCGCTCTTTCGCGCGGACGGGTATGGCTCGTCTTTTTGCTTCTGTTCGTTGAACCGCATCTCCGTGTGGGTTTCAGCCCGTGCCATCTCAGCCGCGACTTGTCGGAGCGCGCCGGGTCTGGCTTCGACGATCATGACGCCGAGATCGCCGCCGCCGACGACGGGCGTCCGATTGTCGCGAAAGAGGGTCGCAACAGGCCGGTGACTTTTGGCCCATGCCTCACGGCGCAAAATGACCTTCACATAGCCAACGTCCCCCTGCGACTGTGCGCTGAGCACGCCGGAGATCGTGTCGAGCTGGCCTAACAGGGTATTTCTATGGGCCACGAACTCGGTATCACGGTGCGCAAAGAAATCCTTTCGCCCGCCACCGCCACCAGCCTCACGGGCTTCTTCGTAATTTTCTGGATTGAGTACGATCTGAATCGGGCTAGCCATTCGCCACCTCGCCCTCACCGGACTTGGTTGCTCGGCCGAGCTGACGGCTCACTGTCGACTTGTCCCTACCGGCGATTTCGCCGATGTCGGCCATGGAGAAGCCAAGGATCGGATCGTCCCGCATCGCGCGAAACAAATTGCTCGAATCGTCAAACAGCAGCGCGCGGCGCTCACTTTGAACACGGGCCGCATTCAACGTTGCGAACTGGCGCAAGGTGTCGAGCAGTCCCCGCCTGTCCTCCTCCCGAACAGTGGTGGCCTTCTTGTAAGTGCGTACCAGAGACTCAATCTCCGCCCCCGTCGATCCCTCGGTGAACCACGCAATCAACTTCAAATGACTGTCCGGAGCCTTCACCGGCGGCATGAAATGCGCGGCGATCGCCTTTCGCATCTCAAAGTCCGGTTTGGGGATCTCGAGCTGAACCTCGAACCGCCGCCAGACGGCCGAGTCGAGCAACTTGGGATGATTAGTGATTCCGATCGTGAACCCAACATCCCGGCGCGTGTCGAGGTTCTGCAGGAGCGCGTTTACGACCCGCTTTATCTCCCCCACTTCCTGCGGATCGTCGCGGACTTTGGCGATTGCGTCGAACTCGTCCAGCAGAAGAATGCAACGATGGCGGTTCGCGAACGTGAACAGATTGCCGATATTGCGCGCTGTGGTCCCCAGGAAGGACGACACTAGGCCGTCCAGTTTCACAAGCATGACTGGCAAATCGAGCTGCTGGGCTATCCACAACGCCAACCGCGTTTTGCCGGTCCCTGGCGCCCCGTAGATGAGGCAGGTCTTCGATGGTCGAATATCGATCTCGGACAGGGCGTCGAAATTGGCCCATTCCTCAATGATCGTCCCGATGGCTTGGCTGACCGTCGCGTTGAACAGCGGCGCAACCGGTTGAACGTCAGCGGGGAAAAGCACGTCTGCGAGCGGCGCGGCCGTCTCTCTATCGACAGGAACGGGCGTGTTGCGGGTCAAAACCTCGCCCGGAATCTGGGCCTTCGAACGCTCAATGCGGCTCGGCGAAAGCTCCTTCGTCCGATCCGCCGTTGTCAGGATGCTCATAAGCGCGGCCGCCTGCTTTGACTCCCCGTCCTTGGTCAAAGCGTCGCGCAAACGCTCGATTTGCTTGCGCAAGGCCGGCGACGCGTCGGCTATCGCCGCGCGGCAAAGCGCTTGCACTATTGTGAAATGATCCATGCCCGTCCTTTGCGCTTGTTGCACCAAAGCACCACATGGATGCGTATAGATCATATTTGGATGCATTGCAAGGTCATACTGTTGCGCATTATGGCGTATATGGTGCGCCGACAGCGTTGCGGTAAAATCGCGGCCCCAGGCGGCATCCGCATTCTGAAATCCCGACCTACAAATCTCCGGCTCCACTTTTTGAGGGGAAAGCCTTCCCCCTGGTCGGCGCCACGGTCGCCGACACCCCCGCTTCTGCGGGAGATCCCCCGCAACGCCCCTTTTAGAGCGAGAGGACGGACGGGCTTCGCCGTGACGGGTTGAGGGCTGGAGGAGAGGCCTCCGGCGCCCGTCATGGAGACTAGCCATGACCCATGTGGAGATTCTGGACGCCGCTCGCGACCGCGCTGGCGGCTACAAGGTGGATGTAAGCCGCGGCGAGCGGATCGGCCGCGTGTCCTCCGAATGGTTTTCGAGGCCCGCTGACGAGCGCTACCTTTCCCTGTCCGACCTCTATGCCGCCGTGCATGGACGGACCGAGCGTAGCCGAACCCGAACCGTCGAGAGCGCGGCGATCCGGGTGGAGGCGAGCCGCAACGATGCAGAGCGCCTGGCGCTGATGCTGCCTGGCTCGGATGCGCCAATCGCGCCGACCCATTGGAGCTTCGGTCAGCTCGCCGGCCTGGTTGGAGCGCCAGCGGCCTATCTGCGACAGCTTCCGGCACCGCTGGCCGGTATCAATCTGCAATACGGCTTGAGGTCCCATCGCGCCGAGCAGGTGAAGACGCTCGAGATCGAAAATGGTCGCGTCGAGCTGCGAGCCGTGACCGGCCCTGACTACGGCCGCATCTTCGACCACGAGCTGGTCTCGGCGGTGCAGCGGATCGCCGGCAATGGCACTGGCGATACACGCTGGAAGGTTCCGGGCGTGCTCGACTGGTCAACGGGCATCTACAACCCACGTGTCGATGTCACGCAGGATACGACGACGCTCTATGCCTCTGATCGGGACGTCTTCCTCTTCCTGGTCGACGATCTCAATCCGATCGAGGCCGGGCGGTTGCCCGACGGTTCGCCCGACCTCTACTTCCGCGGCTTCTATTGCTGGAATTCCGAGGTCGGCGCCAAGACGCTCGGCATGGCGAGCTTCTATCTCCGTGCCGTCTGCCAGAACCGCAATCTTTGGGGCGTCGAGGATTTCGAGGAGATCACCATCCGCCACTCGAAATACGCCGCCTCGCGGTTCGCGCATGAGGCTGCCCCGGCGTTGATCCGCTTCGCCAATTCCTCGCCGATGCCCTTCGTCAACGGCATCAAGGCGGCCCGAGAAAAGATCGTGGCCCGCACCGACAATGACCGCAGCGAGTTTCTGCGCAAGCGCGGCTTCTCGAAGACCGAGACGGCGAAGATCATCGAGACCGTATTAACCGAGGAAGGACGCAAACCCGAGAGCGTCTTCGACTTCGTGCAGGGCATCACCGCCGTCGCGCGCGGCAAGACCCACCAGGACGCCCGGCTCGATCTGGAGGCGCGCGCGAAGAAGCTGCTCGACCGGGCAGCCTGACTCCCGGAAAGCCGGAGATGCGGAAAAGCGTGTCTCCGGCTTTCAACGCGGGCCAGCCTGACCCGCTAATTGGGAGTCAAAGGCCCGCTGATTGGAAGTGACCCCCCGCTTCCGCCTTTTCCTGATCGTCGGTTGTGCGGCGCTGCCCTTCAGAGGAAGAGGGCGGCGCTGCGCTTCGTGACGAGTTGCATGCCGAGAGAGAGGCTTTCGGCGCTCGTCGCGGAGTATCATCCCATGGCAACTACTGTTCAGAAGATCACCCTCTCGCCCTCGCGCGACATCCCCTTCAACAAGCTCTTGCTCAGCCAGTCGAACGTCCGGCGCGTGAAGGCCGGCGTCTCCGTTGAGGAGTTGGCCGACGACATCGCCCGCCGCGGCCTGCTGCAGGGCCTTAGCGTCCGACCCGTTACCGACCAGGCCGGTGTCGAGACCGGCATGTTCGAGATCCCGGCAGGCGGCCGGCGTTTTCGGGCGCTGGAGCTGCTGGTGAAGCAGAAGCGCCTGGCCAAGACCGCGCCGGTCCCTTGCGTCGTCCGCGAAAGCGGTATCGCCGAGGAGGACTCGCTCGCTGAGAACGTCCAGCGTGCGCCGTTGCACCCTCTCGACCAATTCCGAGCGTTCCTGGCGCTGCGTGAGAAGGGCCAGTCCGAGGAGGAGATCGCGGCCGCCTTCTTCGTCTCGGTCAACGTGGTGAAGCAGCGCCTGAAGCTGGCGTCGGTCTCGCCGACGTTGCTCGACGTCTATGCCGAAGACGGCATGACGCTCGACCAGCTCATGGCCTTCACAGTGTCCGGCGATCACGAACGCCAGGAGCAGGTGTTCGAGCGCCTGAAGGGCTCCTACGATAAGCAGCCCTATGTCATCCGCCGCATGCTGACCGAGGGCGCCGTCCGCGCATCCGACAAGCGGGCGCAGTTCATAGGCGTCGACGCCTATGTGGCGGCGGGCGGTACGGTGCTGCGCGACCTGTTCCAGGGCGACGATGGCGGCTGGCTGCAGGATGTTCCGCTGGTCGACCACATGGTGGCCGACAAGTTGAAGGCGGAATCCGAGACGATCGCCGCCGAAGGCTGGAAGTGGATCGAGGTCGCGCCCGATTTCGCCTACGGCCATGGCTTTGGCCTCCGCCAGCTTCGCGGCGAGACCGTCGCACTGACGGCCGAGGAGGAAGCGACCCGGGACGCGCTCCAGGCCGAGTTCGACCGGCTGTCCGAGGAATATCAGGACGCTGACGAACTGCCGGACGAGGTGGACGAGCGCCTGTCGGAGCTGGAAACGGCGCTGGAGGGCTTCGAGACCCGGCCTGTGGTGTTCGACAGCGTCGAGGTCGCCCGCGCCGGCGTCTTCGTGAGCATCGGCGCCGATGGCCAGCTTCGCGTCGAGCGCGGCTATATCCGGCCGGAGGATGAGTTGGCGGCCGAGCCTGAGTCAGAGCTGCCCCCGGACGGCGAGGACGAGCACGCCACGGTCGCCAGCTACGAGGGCGCCGAAGCCGTCGTGACGGCGGAGCCCGAAGCCGAGCCGGAAGAAGATGAAGGGCTTTCGCCCATCTCCGACCGGCTGATGACCGAGCTGACCTCGCATCGCACGCTCGGCCTCCGCCACGCGCTCGGCGAGCGGCCGGATGTCGCTTTCCTCGCCGCCCTGCACGTCCTCACGCTGAAGACGTTCTACCACTACGGCTCGGATAGCTGCCTCGAACTCGATTTGAAAAGCGTCAGCTTCGGCACACAGGCGCTAGGGCTGAACGACAGCGCATCGGCCGAGGCGATCCGGGCTCGGCACGAGAGCTGGGCGAAGGCGCTTCCCAAGGAGTCTGCCGACCTCTGGGACGCGCTGCAGGGGTGGGACGGCGACAGCCAGGCCGGCTTGTTCGCTCATATCGTCAGTCTGTCGGTCAACGCGGTGTACGAACCGTGGAACCGGCGGCCGCGGGCATTCGCACATGCCGACCGGGTCGCGCAAGCGGTTGACCTCGACATGGCGGCCGCCGGGTGGAAGCCGACCGTGGATAACTTCCTCGGCCGGGTAACGAAGGCCCGCATCCTGCAGGCGGTGGCTCAGGCGAAAGACCAGCGTGCCGCCGATCGGATCGAGCATCTGAAGAAGGGCGACATGGCAGCCGAGGCGGAAACGCTGCTGGCCGACACCGGCTGGCTACCCGAGCCGCTTCGCACGCAGGGTCGTGCCGCTGGCGACCAGCAGTCGCCTGAATCTACGGTCGAGGAAACTCCAGAGCAGTCCAGCGAAAAACTGCCGGAGGACGAAGACGAGCCGGCCGCTCAGAATGATGAAGCCGGCGAGCCGATGATCGCGGCCGAATAGCTGTCTACCGCAACGAGGCCCGCCGGTGACGGCGGGCCTTTTCTTTTCGAGGACCATCATGGGCAATACCGCGCATGATCTCGCACAACGCCTTGGCCGCGAAGCCGAGGCCGTGTGCCGCTACTACCTCTCTGCCGGACGTCGTGAGGGTGCCTATTGGCTCGTGGGTGACGCCCGCAACACGCCGGGCCGCTCGATGTTCGTCCGTCTCAAAGAGTCGGTGAAGGGTTCCGCCGGCAAATGGACCGACGCCGCGACCGGCGAGCATGGCGACCTGCTCGACGTCATCCGGGAAAGCTGTGGCTTGGTCGATTTCAAGGACGTCGCCGACGAGGCGCGATCCTTCCTCAGCCTGCCACATCCCGAGCCGGAGCCCGATCGTCCCCGATCGCGAACGCCCAGCGCTCCAACCGGATCACCCGAAGCAGCACGGCGACTGTTCGCTATGTCGCAACCGATTTCCCGTACTCTCGCAGAAGCGTATCTCCGTGGTCGCGGCATTACGGCTTTGCACGAAACCGGGAGCCTGCGCTTCCATCCGCGCTGCTACTATCGGCCGGACGACCACAGCCCGACCGAGACCTGGCCGGCGATGATCGCTTCCGTCACCGATCTCGCGGGACATCTGACCGGGGCGCACCGCACCTGGCTCGATCCCGGCGGCTTCACCGAGGCGATGCTCGGCAAGGCGCCGATCGACACGCCGCGACGGGCGATGGGCGACCTTCTTGGTCACGCCGTTCGATTTGGCGTGGTGGGCGAGGTTATGGCGGCTGGCGAGGGCATCGAGACGATGCTGTCGCTCAGATGCGTCTTGCCGACCATGCCGATGGTCGCAGCCCTCTCGGCGGCGCATCTCTCCGCCATCCTGTTCCCGGACACGCTGCGGCGACTCTACATCGCCCGCGACGACGATCCCGCCGGCGACGGCGCAATGGCGACATTGATCGACCGGGCGCAGGAGGCCGGGATCGAGGCGATCGTGATCTCGCCACGGCTCGGCGACTTCAACGAGGATCTCCGCCTGCTCGGGATCGACGCGCTTGGGGCCGCGAGCCGGGTGCAGATCGCGGCACAGGACGTCGCCCGCTTCATGGAACTGGCGGCATAGCCGGAACGGGATGAGGGGCGGTTCGCCGGCGTCGTCGCCACAGGGTCGGCGGTCATGCTTTCCCTCAGCGTCGGAGAGGACCACGCCCACGGCCTTCTGAGAGGGCGATCGGGCAGCAAGCGGCCCGGACCGGCAACCTTGTGCGCCGACTATTTTCCGTCGGCGGCGGAGCCGCCTTTACATCGCGAGACAAAATAGTCGGCCCCCTTCGGTACTCCGCCGAGGCTTCGGCCCTCCGCTGCGCTGCGGGTGCAAGTCCGTTCCGCCCGCCGCCTTCGTCGCCATGAAGGCCGCGATGGGCGCGGCCGATCCGACAAGGAAAGCCGCGATGACCACCGACCACGACGACGATTTCGAGCCGCACCACAGCTCATCCCCGACCGACCAGGTCCTCCACGAACTCCAGCTCTATGGCTACCGCCCCTTCAACGACGAGCCCGATCCCAGGCCGCTTCCCGAAGCGAACATCCTCGCCGGCAGCATCTCCGACATCTTCGATGCCCTCGTGGTGGCGCTTGCTGACACTCGCCTCGAACCCGACCTCGAGGATCTGCTCTGGTCGACGGTGAATGTCTTCCATCGCGCCATCGAACGGATCGAACGCGAACTCGACGACAACGAGCTGGCCCAGCAACGTGCGCAACGGGAACAGGACGGCAGCGAGGTCAAATCCGTCGAGCTGGAACGCCTGACGGCGGAAGGCCAGACGCTCATCGAACGCCGCAACGCGTTCGAGCTGATGCGCGATCAAGCGGCCGACCAATTCGAGCACCACACCCGTTCGGCCTGGCGGCCGCGCAACGGCTCGAAGGTCAACCATCGCAATCTGACCTCCGCGATGATCGACAGCCGCGACTTCCTGGCGGCGAAGAAGCGCGCGGCGAACCAGGTACTCCTCCCCCCGGGTCCGAAGGTCGCACTCACCGGCGGGCTCGACTTCAACGACCACCGGCTGGTCTGGGCGAAGCTCGATCAGGTCCACGCCAAGCACCCGGACATGGTGCTGCTGCACGGCGGATCGCCCAAGGGCGCCGAGCTGATTGCCGCCAAATGGGCCGACAACCGCAAGGTCACTCAGATCGCCTTCAAACCCGACTGGACGAAGCACGCCAAAGCCGCACCGTTCAAGCGCAACGACACATTGCTGGAGACCCTGCCGATCGGCGTCCTGCACTTCCCTGGCACCGGCATCCAGGACAACCTCGCCGACAAGGCGAAGAAGCTCGGCATCCCGGTCTGGAAGTTCGGCGGCGCGTGAGCGCCGCCTTTTCTCAATACGTATTGACGTCGAACCGCAAAGGCGGATCACCGGCTTTCCGCAAGACCGCCTTTCAGTCCGGTTCACCCGTCACCGCGATCCGGGCCGCGCGAGCATAGTGCGCCAACTCCGTATCATTCTCGATCAGGCCGTCGAGCAGCGCCTTCATATCGCTCTGATCGGACGCCGATTGAAACGGCCCCGGCTGCCGCTCTATCGCCAGTACCGCAATGGCGAGTGCCTTCTTCACCAGGTGCAGGTCGCGTCCCGTGAATTCCGCCATGCCGCATGCCTCAACCATCATGTCGACTCGTAAGCACACCTTAGCCGATCGGCCAGCGCACCGTGAGGACAACGAGGTTCCATGCATTGTCCGCGACGGCCTTTGAGTGGCGGCTCCTGCCGGCGGGCGCCACCCCGCGTCTATCAGCGCTGATCCTTGGTCCGGCCGAGGGCCTGACGCCATCAACCCGTAAAGGGTCGGCTTACGCGAAGCGTGCCGCCGCTGCGTCTTCGCCTTCGCGGTGATTGCGGCCCTCGGCCGAACACATCGGGCGCCTGTCGCGCGGGGATGGTCCCCGCCTCAGCACAGGAGCCGGATCAATGTCTCAAGCCCTCGCATTCTCTAACGGCTGGAACCTCGCCATCACTCTCATGGTCTGCGTCGTCGTCTTTCATGCTGACGCTGGAAACTTCGGGGTCATGCTGGCCGCCGAATATGACGGCGATCCCGCCGCCGTCATCCACGAATTCGACCCCTTCCAGCGATGAAGGGGCGCATCCCCACGCAAGCTGGACCGCACAGCGCCAGCGGGATTTCCGCTCCCGCTGGCGCCTGTTTGCGGCTATACTCACGGTCGCGCCGTGGTGGTGGTGGAAGGCGCGACCGTCAGACCTTTATCTCACGGAGTACACCGCCATGATCATCTTCGGACCACTCCTCGTCATCGTCGGCATCGGCTTTATCTGCTGGCTGCTGTTCACCCTCGCTGTCTTTGCGCTGCCGTTTTTCGCCGGTCTGACGATCGGCATCTGGGCCTTTCACACGGGGGCCGGCGTGCTCGGCGGCATCGCCGTAGGTCTTGTAGCCGGCGGCGTCACCTTTGGCCTTGCCCAGCTTGCGCTCGCCGTTGTGCCATGGGCGTGGGCTCGGCTCCTGATCATCCTTCTCTATGTCGCGCCCGCCACCGTCGCTGGCTACAGTGCCACGCATGGAATCGCCCAGATGGCGATGCCTTCACCCACCTGGCAGACGATCTTCGCCGTCATCGGCGCGGTCGCTGTCAGCGTCACGGCGTTCGTCCGCTTCACCGGAATCGCCGCGCCTGGACCAGCCGGACAGGGCTTAGCGCGGGGCTGACATCATCACGTCGACGACCGTTGGGGCGGGGCCAGAATCACGCACTCCGTATGCTCGCGATCCTCGTCGTGGAACGCGGAGTGAGGGCCGACTGGCGTCGAAGCTCACCCGATCATCGCAGAGTACCGGGCGTCGTGGCGGGTTGTTGAGGCGACGTGGCCGAGGTGGCGACGTCTTACGGATATGGCCAACGAAACGCGTGACGGGGCGTGCAGCCGCAGCTTGGTCTCCGAAGCAGGAGATCCGTTGGTGGCCAGGACGGGGCCCGGATTACCGTCGAATTCACTCCCCAGCCTCCGCGGTGACTCGAAAGTCGTCAAGTTCCCCTTGATGTCAGCTCTGTCAGGCCGAGCGCACCGAACGGCCTCTTCGATGGATTGATCTGGCCGAAGGCCGGCTGAAGCCTCGACCGCCTATGGCGCAACAGCGGCGTCAAAACTTTCTTCCCCTGCCGGCTGCGCCGTCATTCCTCGCGAGACAAGAAAGCCCCTCCTTTGCTGTCGAGCCCCTTCGGGGTGCGCCGTCGATCGCCTCCGGCCCTTCGATCACCATCGAGGCCGCAATGGTGCGGGCTCGGAAACAGAGATCAAGGAGAACTACCATGGCGACCATCGGCACCTTCAAGAAGACCGGCTCGAACGAATTCACCGGCGAAATCGTCACCCTCTCGGTCCAGGCCAAGAACGTCCGGATCGTCCCCGAAACCACCCGCTCCGGCGACAACAGCCCCAGCCACCGCGTCTATGTCGGCCGAGTCGAGATCGGCGCCGCCTGGGCCAAGCGCTCCAACGAGGGCCGCGACTATCTGGGCCTCAAGCTCGACGATCCGAGCTTCACCGCCCCGATCTTCGCCAACCTCTTCGACGACGAAGAGGGCGAAGGCTACAGCCTGATCTGGTCCCGCCCCAACGGCCTCCGGAGCGACTGACCCCGCCCACAATGCCCCGTCCGGCTGGTTCGGGCGGGGCATCGCCTTATGCTCCAAGAGCGACCGCCAACCTTGAATAAGCGGAATACCTAGTTTACTAGGTGGCAGTATATTAGGTGGCACGGCGATCTCACCGCATGAGCTTGCGGGAGATCGTCGCCACGAATCTGCGAAGACTGAGACATGCCAAAAGCATGTCGCAGGAGGAGCTTGCCGACCGTGCGGGCATCAATCGCAACTATGTTGGCATGCTGGAGCGCGAACAGCACTCCGCGACAGTCGACATGCTGGAGAAGCTCGCCGAGGTCCTTGAAGCGGACCCTGTCGAATTCTTCCGGCGCGAAACGTGAACCGCAGTCGTCACAGAAACTAAGGCTCGACCGCCGCCTTTTTCCGAGCCTTCACAGGCACGGCGCGCACCAGTTCGGTCGCCTCCACCTCAAGCGCCTCCGCGATCCGGCCGAGCACCGTGACGCTGGCCGAAACGTCGGCGCGTTCGATCCCTCCGACGTACCGGGCACTCAACCCGGCCCTTTCGGCCAATTCCTCCTGCGTCATCCCTTTCGCATGACGCAACCGACGCAGATTGACCGCCATGACCTCCTTGAGATCCATGGCGATGATGGAGCCGACACAGGAACTATCGTTCCAGGAATGATCGTTCCGATTCGTACATGCCTTTGCGATTCATCGACGCTGCGGAGGCCTCAGTTTGCCATTTACGCGAGCAACGTGATGCGCCCCAAGCATCGCGGCGTAAGTATTCGCCGCGCAAATCTTGCAAAAATTCGCGGTAAATGAATGGCTAACACATTGCTTTGATCTCAAGGGGGTAGATCGCAATGACTCAGGTGCCTTTCCAGGACCGGCCGCCGCACACCGACCGCTTGAATGCCTATGACGAGCAACATCTGGCCATCTATCTTCGATTGCTGATGGCCGACGAAGAGGGCGCTGACTGGCGCGAAGTGGTCCAGGTGATCTTCGGCCTAAATCCGACCCAGGAGCCCGCCCGTGCCAAAACGGTTCATGACAGCCATCTGGCGCGGGCCCGCTGGATGACTGAGACGGGCTATCGGCACTTGCTTGAACCCCGGATGCAGTGAACCAACGCCCCGCACTCCCACGGCTCGCAGCCACACGCGATGCAACCCTAAGGACTACTTTTGCCGGCGAATTTTCCGGATCGTGGCGACCCGCCTCGAGAGAGGACAAACGAGAGGAAACGCCATGCCCACGGAGTATTGGCGCTCGCCGGAGACGATTGATCGCCTGAATCGCCTCGAACGTCCCGGCTTTGCCGCCGAATTTCTGCGCCGCAACCCTGATTACCGCCGCGACTTCGTCCGCACCCAGCGCCAGATCGCACGCGCTTCCGTCGACGCAGAGACTGCCCGCGTCAGTCTCGCTCGGCGATGGGGGTTGCGCTTTCGCCCATGACCCCGCGTCTCCAGTCGGACTCGAACCCGTCATGTGGCTGCCGGAAGTTTCGCCGGCCACGCTGATCCTGGAACCGGCACCCACCGGGTTCGAGGCCGCTTCATCCTTCGATCCCAGCGCCTTCGGTCCGGCGCTCGTCGAGCGCGCGGACGCCGATGGACGTGAACTGGTGATCGTCGACGGCTCGGACGAACTCCATATCCGCTTGCAAGACGACCAGGCCACGCGACGGTCGGCCGTGCTTCTGCCGCTCGACAGCATGTTCGAGCTTCGGCTCGACGTCGCGCTACGCTTCGCCCGCCGACTCAGCGGCCAGCGCATCAACTTTCTCCCGACCGCCCTGCGGCTCACGTCTTTCCAGAAACGACGACTGATTCAACTCCTCCACGCCTTCGACGTTCACGATGGCGGCGGCGGCCCGCGCGACATCGCGGCGGAAGTACTCAGCTCCGACCACGCCCAGCTTCCCTCTGTCGAGTGGAAGGATTCCCACGCACGGCGCAAAGCCAACCGCCTAATCCACGATTCGATCGCCTTGGTCGAAAGGGGCTATCTCAAGCTCTTGCGCGGTCTCTGACGCGTCCGTCGATCTCCAACACACCAACGCCACGACACGCGACCGCGCCGGATGCGCTCGTGTTCACCCGCTCGCAAACAAGGGGGGACACGCACGGGCGAAAATCTTCGTCCACCCCCAACGCCTGAACTCTCCGCCACCGTCACCCCGACATGCCGCGACTTGGCCGCGGCGCTTCGAGGCAAGACGGAGGCACATCATGCCCGACAGGGCCGCGCAACTCGCCACGCGTTACGTCCGCACACATGAAGCGGCGCGCATCCTCGGCATCTCGCCGCGGACGCTGGAGAAATACCGCTGCCACGGTAGCGGCCCGACCTTCCGCAAGCTCGGCGGGCGTGTCGTCTACGCGATCGACGACCTCGAAGCTTGGGCCGACCAGGCCGCGTGCAGCTCGACATCCGATCCCCGATACGTCGAGGCCCGCGCCGCCGGCCACGCGCATCGTTGAAGCGGCGCTCGTCGATGTCATCGCGCCGCCTCATCACAGCCAGCGAACGGAGCAAGCTCGATCCGTTCATCGTCGCCACCGGCGACGCAAGTCCGCGCGACCAGCGCGACTTGATGGAGCGGCCGTTCTTCTCGCTCGCCAAAGCCAGGCGCACGGCGCCGATCCTCTACGAAGCCGCCGGTGTTCGGGTCGAGGTCTACGCCGTGCCCGAGCATGGCATGGCGACCATCTGGGACGCCGATGTGCTGATCTGGGCGGCGAGCCAGATCGTCGAGGCCGAGAACCTCGGCTTCAAGACCTCGCGTTTCCTTCGCTTCACGCCCTACCAGCTCCTGACCGCGATCGGTCGGCAGACAGGCGCACGCGACTACAAGCTCCTGAAGGGCGCGCTCGCCCGCCTGCAATCGACCGTCATCCGCACCACCATCCGCAACGGCGAACATTGGCGCCGTCACCAGTTCTCCTGGATCAATGAGTGGGAGGAATGCACGACGCGCGACGGTCGCGTCGAGGGCATGGAGTTCGTGCTCCCCGACTGGTTCTACCGCGGCGTCATCGACCGCTCGCTCGTGCTCGCCATCGACCCGGCCTACTTCCGGCTGACTGGCGGCATCGAGCGCTGGCTCTATCGCGTCGCGCGCAAACACGCCGGTCGCCAGCCCAAAGGCTGGCTGTTCGAGATCGCGCATCTCCACGAGAAGTCCGGCAGCCTGGTGCGCGTCTCCGATTTCGCGCTCCAGATCCGCCGCATCGCCGCGCGCCAGCCACTGCCCGGCTATCGCCTGCACATCGAGTGGCAGGGCCGCCGCGAGCTGCTGCGCATCCTGCCGGCCCACTTATCCACAGTCCCTGTGGATGGCGCTGTGGAGACGCTCGGGACTTCGCACGCAAACGGTATCGGGACTCCGCACGCAGGCCTATCGGGACTTCGCACGCACGAACCGCAGCTAACGCTTTGGCCGGAAACCGCGATTCCGGGCCTTAACTTAGAGTCTAACTCAGAATCTAACTCTTGTAGTGGGGCCTGCGCGATCTGCGGATAAGCGCGCCACCCCGGCTGAACAGACCTCCGAACCACCAGCACGACAGCCTTCGCTGCCCTTCGGCCGCAAGCCGGGAGGGAAGAGATGATCGTCGCTCTGCTCAACCAGAAAGGCGGCGTCGGCAAGACCACGCTTGCGCTTCATCTCGCCGGCGAGCTGGCGCTGCACGGCAAGCGCGTCACGCTGATCGATGCGGACCCCCAAGGCTCGGCACTCGATTGGTCGCAGCAGCGGGCGCGGGAGAACGTCTCGCGGCTGTTCGGCGTCGTTGGCCTCGCGCGCGACACGCTCCACCGCGAGGCGCCGGAGATCGCGCGCACCGCTGATCACGTCGTCATCGATGGGCCACCGCGCGTCGCGGGACTGATGCGCTCGGCGCTGCTCGCCGCCGATCTCGTGCTGATCCCGGTGCAACCATCACCCTTCGATGGTTGGGCCTCGGCCGAGATGCTGAGCCTGCTACGCGAGGCCCGCATCTATCGCCCCCAGCTCGCCGCACGCTTCGTGCTGAACCGCTGCGGCGCGCGCACGGTCATCGCTCGCGAAACCGCAGAAACGCTGGCCGATCACGATCCGCCGCTGCTCGCTAGCACCATCGGTCAACGTGTCGTCTTCGCCGACGCCGCGCAATCCGGCCGCCTCGTGTTCGAACTGGCCGAGCAGAGCGCCGCGGCTCGCGAGATCGCCGCGCTCGCCGCTGAAGTCACGAGGATTGCGCCATGAGCGCGAGTGGCGCCCGACGCGGCTTCGCCGCCCGGCCCGGCGATGCCGAGAGCTGGATCAAGGCTCCGGACGCACAGGGCCGCCACAACGATAACGCATCCGCCTTCACCGCGCGGCTGACGATCGATGTCACGCCGGCGCTGCGCGGCCGCATCAAGGTCGCCGCCTTCCGGCGCGGGATCACCGTCGCCGACATGCTGCGCGACCTCTTCGCGCGCGAATTCCCCGCCGATCCCGGAGAGAGCTCATGAACGACAACGAGCCGTTGTTGCCGCGTGTCGTGCCGCCATCGCATCGGCGCACCGTCGCACTCACCCATGTCGAGTTGACCTGGATCGAGAAGAAGATCGAGCACTGGCTGCGCTTCGGCCGCCGCGCCGAGGAGAAGATTCTCGATCGCCGCCGCAGCATCTCGAGCTTCAAGCCAGGCAGCATCTTCGCGTTCGTGCGCTGGGCGTCGAACGACTACGGCACCATCATCTCGCGCATGGATATCGTGCGGGCGGTCGAGCCTGGCGCACGCTTCCAGACGCTGCCGTTCGTGCGCCCCGGCGGCGAGATCCTGCTGCGCGTCGATAGCTGGCCGAAGGTCGAGCGCGTGCTCCAGGCGATCGACGCCGTCGAGACGCTCGACATCGATCCCGCCGACGCCGCGCCGGAATACTGGCGCCATCTCCACAACCGTCTCGCCGCCGGCCATGAGCCGCGCCGTTACACGCGCGATCAGCACGCAGCCTGGCTCAAGCGCAGGAGCGTCACACTATGACCCGCTTCGGCCACGTCATGACGACGTACTTCGCCATGCTCGTCTTCATCGGCTTGGCCTTCGTCCATCCCGCGCCACGCCTGATCTGGAACGCCACGCCGAGCACGCCGACCGGGCTTTATGCGCTCCGGCCGGCCGGACACCTTCGCGCGCTCGAGCTCGTCGCCCTGCGCGCGCCCGAACCGATCGCCAGCTACCTCGCCGATGGCGGCTTCCTGCCCAAGGGCGTGCCGCTGCTCAAGCATGTGATGGCGGTGCCTGGGCAGACCGTGTGCCGCGCAGGCGACGCCATTACGGTCGATCATATCGACGTCGGCGTGGCGCGCGAGCGCGATCATCTCGGCCGCCCGCTGCCGCGTTGGAGCGGCTGCCACACGCTCGGCCCCAACGAAGTCTTCCTCATGAATCCGACTGTCCCTGACAGCCTGGACGGACGCTATTTCGGCCCGCTTCCCACCACCGCGATTGTCGCCCGCGCGGTCCCCCTGTGGACCGACGAGGCAGGTGACGGCCGCTTCGTGTGGCGCGCCGCCACCGATTGACGTGCTTCTCAACCCGCCAACAACGGAGGTTTCCCATGGCGCAGATTGGTCAGTTCACCCGCGATAAGTCCGGCTTCACCGGGCGCATCCAGACGCTCTTCTTCACCCTAGACCTCTCCCTCGTTCCGGCCGAATCCTCCGATGCCGAGAATGCGCCGGACTACCGCGTCCACATGGGCGACAGCGATGGCCCGGAGATCGGCGCGGGCTGGAAGCGCACCGGCGAAAAGGCCGGCGAATACGTCTCGCTCGTTATCGACGATCCCGCCCTCTCGCAGCCGATCCGCGCCAACCTGTTCCAGTCGGGCGACGACAAATCTGCCTGGGTGCTGAACTGGAACCGCCCGCCGAAGCGCGGCGATCGGGGCTGATCGCATGCGGCGCGCGCTTCTTCTGCTCGCCAGCATGACGGCGCTCGGCATGCCTGCTGTCGCCGTCCACGCGCAGGCGGCTCCAATGGCGATGCGGACGGCGAGCGATTCCTACGCCGACCTGATCGCCGAAGCCGCTCAACGCTTCGCCATTCCGGCAGCATGGATACGGGCGATCATGCGCATCGAGAGCCGCGGCGATCGGCGCGTCGTCTCAGCCAAGGGCGCGATGGGCTTGATGCAGCTCATGCCCGAAACCTGGGCTGCGCTGCGCGCTCGCTACGGCCTCGGGCGCGACCCGTTCGATCCGCACGACAACATCCTGGCGGGCGCGGCCTTCCTGCGCGAGATGCACGACCGCTACGGATCGCCGGGATTCCTCGCTGCGTACAATGCGGGGCCTGGGCGATACGAGGACTATCGCGATCGGCATCGTCCGCTGCCGCCCGAAACCGTCGCTTATGTGGCGGCGCTCGTCCCTTTTGTCGGGGACGGCGCGACCGATGGGCCTGTCCTCGTGGCGGCCTCCGATCCGTCGTCATGGACAATGGCGCCGCTCTTCATCGTGCGATCGGCAAGCGTTGAACCCGTCGATCGCGCGGCAGCCAAACCGCCGTCAAACGACTCGCCGCCCCCCGTCGCGGTGCGCGACCTGTCGGCCATCGCACCGCAATCTGATGGGTTGTTCGTCCACGTTTCCGCAGCGGGGCCGAAGCCGTGATCTCGCTGCGCCGCCTTCGACGTCCCGCCACGTCGCCTCGGTCAGCTCGTGCTTTCCCTGTCGGTTCGGCGGCTCCTGACGTCTTAAGCGGCCCCAACGCAGCTACAGGGCGCGATTTCGTAGGCAGTCGCGGCGCAGCGTGCTTCCGGGAAGAAGGAAGTGCAGGCGGAGGAGGAGCGCAGAAACCAACCGACCGAGGGCCAGATAAAAGGCCGCAACGTGCGGCTCGGTCGGTCGGTTGTTCTTATTGGGATTTTTCAGCGATCCGGCAATGTGCGGCCCTGGTGCGCAAGGTGCCCCGGACCCACAACGCTTTGCCAGAGCTGACTTTTCCGCACATTGCTGGGGCCGGCGATGGCTGACGAGAACGATTTCCAGCCTCGCCCGGGCCGCATCCGCTCAACCCGCAGCCAGCGCGCGAAGCCCTTCGTCGCCCAGGCGCTCGCCGCCGCCCAGCGCGCCGGCGGCGGCATCTCGCGGCAGGGCCTGCTAAGGAGCGCCAGCCGCTCGACCTTCGGGCGCGGGCGCGTGGCCAGCGTACGCGCGAATCGGCTCCTGACCGGCCGCTCGCGGCTGGTGACGGTCAAGACACGCGTGGTCCGTCACACCGCGCGGTCAACGCCGCTCGGCGCCCATCTCAGCTATCTCCGGCGCGAAGGGGTCACCCGGGACGGGGAGAGGGCGCGGCTATTCGGTCCCGAGACCGACGACGCCGATCCCAAGGCCTTCGCCGAGCGGTGCGAAAGGGACCGCCACCATTTCCGCTTCATCGTCTCGCCCGAGGACGCGCCGGAGATGGCCGACCTCCAAGCCTTCACCCGCGAACTGGTCGGCCAGATGGAAAAGGATCTCGGCACCAAGCTCGACTGGGTCGCCGTCGATCACTGGAACACGCAGCACCCGCACGTCCACGTCATCGTGCGCGGCGTCGCCGACGACGGCCAGGACCTCGTCATTTCCCGCGACTACATCAAGGAAGGCATGCGCGCCCGCGCCCAGGATCTGGTGACGCAGGAGCTGGGGCGGCGCAGCGATCTCGACATCCGCCGTGCGCTCGAGCGCCAGGTCGACGCCGAGCGCTGGACCCAACTCGACCGGCAGCTCGCCCGCGATGCCGATCGACACGGCGTCCTCGATCTCGCACCAGATGCCGGACGTCAGCCTGATCCGTTCGAAGCGCTCAAGGTCGGACGGTTGCGGCGCCTGGAGGGTCTTGGTCTCGCGCACCAGCTCGGGCCGGGCCAATGGACGATGGACTCGGCCGCGGAGACGACCTTGCGGGAGCTCGGCGAGCGCGGCGACATCATCAAACGCATCCACCGCAGCCTGGCCGAGCGCGGCATCGAGCGAGCCACGGCGAGTTATGTGCTCGCTGGCGAGAGCTTGGATGTCCCGATCATAGGCCGTTTGGTTGATCGCGGGCTCGACGATGAGCTGAAGGGTACGGCCTACGCTGTCGTCGACGGCGTCGACGGGCGGACCCACCACATCAAGCTTCCAGATCTCGACGCCGCCGGCGACAGCGCACTAGGCTCGATCGTCGAGCTGCGCAAGTTCGACGACGCGCAAGGCCGGCGTCGCGTTGCCATTGCGGTGCGTTCCGACCTCGCCATCGAAGACCAGGTGACGGCGAGCGGCGCGACTTGGCTCGATCGCCAGGCGGTAGCGCGCGATCCGGTGGCGCTCGGCCAGGCCGGCTTCGGAGCCGAGGTCCGCGAGGCAATAGATCGCCGAGCGGACCAGCTCATCGAGCAGGGTCTCGCCGAGCAGCAGGCGCGGGGGATCGTGTTCGCCTCCGGCCTGATCGGAACGCTTCGACGGCGAGAGCTGGAGACGCTGGGCGAGCGGCTCGCCGCCGAAACGGGCCAGCCGTTCAATGGCGCGGCGACCGGCGAGTATGTCGCCGGGACCTACCGACAACGCTTCGCGCTCGCCTCCGGCCGCTTCGCCATGATCGACGACGGCCTTGGCTTCCAGCTCGTGCCCTGGACGCCCTCCCTCGAAAAGCAGCTCGGCCGCCACGTCTCCGGCGTCGCCCGCGCGGATGGCGGGATCGACTGGGGCTTCGGCCGCAACCGGGGGCTCGGTCTGTGACTGATCCCTACAATCATCGACCTCAGGAAAGGACCTCTTCTATGTCCGCGACCAAGATTCTCTGGGGCCAGGTCATCACCGTCTTCTCGATCGTCCTACTGGCGATCTGGAGTGCGACGGAGTGGACGGCCTGGCGCCTCGACTTCCAACCCCAGCTCGGCCACCCGTGGTTTGAGCTGCTGCATTTCCCGTTCTATCTGCCGCCGGCCTTCTTCTGGTGGTGGTACGCCTACGACGCCTATGCGCCATCGATCTTCATTGAGGGCGCGTACATCGCGGCCTCGGGCGGAATCATCGCCGCGGCCGTTTCGATCGGCATGTCTGTCTGGCGGGCCCGCGAAGCGAAGAACGCCGAGACCTACGGCTCTGCCCGCTGGGCGCAACCGAAGGAGATCGAAGCCGCTGGACTCAGCGGACCCGATGGCGTCGTGCTGGGCCGCTACCAGCGTAGCTATCTGCGCCACGATGGGCCGGAGCATGTGTTGTGCTTCGCTCCCACCAGATCGGGCAAAGGTGTCGGTCTCGTCATCCCGTCGCTGCTGACCTGGCCTGGCTCGGCGATCGTGCACGACATCAAGGGCGAAAACTGGCAGCTCACCGCGGGCTTCCGCGCCCAGCACGGCCGCGTGCTCCTGTTCGATCCCACCAATGCGAAATCGTCGGCCTACAATCCCCTGCTCGAAGTGCGCCGCGGCGAGTGGGAGGTGCGCGACGTCCAAAACATCGCCGACATCCTGGTCGATCCCGAAGGCAGCCTCGAAAAGCGGAACCACTGGGAGAAGACCAGCCACGCGCTTTTGGTCGGCGCCATCCTTCACGTCCTCTATGCCGAGGAGGACAAGACGCTCGCCGGCGTTGCGTCGTTCCTGTCCGATCCGAAGCGGCCGATCGAGTCCACGCTCTCGGCCATGATGCGGACGCCGCATCTCGGCGAGGCTGGCGTTCATCCCGTCGTCGCGAGCGCTGCCAGGGAGTTGTTGAATAAATCCGGTAACGAGCGCTCCGGCGTTTTGAGCACCGCCATGTCATTCCTGGGCCTCTACCGCGACCCTGTGGTCGCCGAGGTGACGCGGCGTTGCGACTGGCGGATCGCCGACATCGTCACCGGCGAACGGCCGACGACGCTCTACCTTGTGGTCCCACCCTCGGACATCAACCGCACCAAGCCGCTGATCCGCCTGATCCTCAACCAGATCGGCCGGCGTCTGACCGAGGACCTGCACGCTAAGGCCGACCGGCGGCGGCTCCTCTTGATGCTCGACGAATTCCCAGCGCTGGGGCGGCTCGACTTCTTCGAGTCGGCGCTCGCCTTCATGGCGGGCTACGGCATCAAGAGTTTCCTGATCGCCCAGTCGCTGAACCAGATCGAGAAGGCCTATGGGCCGAACAACTCGATCCTCGACAACTGCCATGTGCGGGTGAGCTTCGCCACCAATGACGAGCGGACCGCCAAGCGCGTCAGCGATGCGCTCGGGACGGCGACCGAGATGAAGGCGATGAAGAACTATGCCGGTAGCCGCCTCTCGCCCTGGCTCGGACATCTGATGGTCTCCCGATCGGAGACGGCGCGCCCGCTGCTCACGCCGGGCGAGGTCATGCAACTCCCGCCTACCGACGAGATCGTCATGGTGTCTGGCGTCCATCCGATCCGCGCGAGGAAGGCGCGCTACTACGAGGATGCGCGGTTGCAGGAGCGCATCCTGCCGCCGCCTGTGCCGACGCAGCCGAAAGTGAGTCGTTCCGACGACTGGAGTTCACGGCCATTGCCCCCGCGGCCGCCGGCGCCAGCTACGCGTGACGGCGAGGAGGCCGACGATGAAGACCCGAAGAACTCGGACCGCCGTCGCCAGCCTGAACTGAACCAAGCGACGGTCGAGAAGAAGCAGCCGATCGACAACGAATTCGCTCTCGATCCGACCGACGAGCTTGAGGAGGATGCGCCCCGCGTAGGTCGGATGAACGACCTCATGCAGGGCTTGGCGCGCCAAGCCTCCCTCGACCCCGGCGACGACCTGGGACTGTGAGGCTGGGATGCCGGCGCCGAAGAAGAAGGCTCAGGTCTCCGTCTATCTCGATCCGGACGTGATGCGGTCCCTGTCGGTCTACGCGGCGCGGCGAGAGCAACCGATGTCGCTGATCGCCGAGGCCGCCATTGCCTCGTTCTTGTCGCCCGATGCGGACGAGCGGCGCGAGGCGGCGATTGCCAAACGGCTAGACCAGCAGGATCGCCGCCTCGCGCGACTGGAGCGCGACGTGGGCATCGCCGTCGAAACGCTGGCCCTTTTCATCCGCTTCTGGCTCACCACGACACCGGCGCTTCCTGAACCGGCCGCCAAGGCGGCGCGGGCGCAGGCTGGACCTCGCTACGACAACTTCGTCGCCGCTCTTGGCCGGCGCCTCAGCCAGGGGCCTAAGCTTCGACAAGAGATCCCCGATGACGCTCCGGAAGACCCGACTCGATCATCGGACACGGACTAGACGCGATTCCGAATAACCGGAGCATCACCGATGCCGTCGAAACCAAGTCCGCACCCAGCAAGTATTTTTTCTCTGCTTTACGCTCGGCCCCTACGTCATCTGAATACTTGTTGATCCGTCCCATTTCCTGCCTCTTCTAATCGTCCCCGTCGCTAATCGCGTGTTGCGATTGGCCAAAGACGGGGACGGTCGTGGCGGTCACACCACTTCATTCCGAGGCCTTCTCCCGCGGTGCGCGCATGCTGCGCACCGCGCTCGGTCCCGCGATCGCCGGCTTCCTCGAAGACCCCTCGATCGTCGAGGTGATGCTCAACCCCGATGGCCGGCTCTGGATCGACCGGCTGTCGGGCGGTCTGGAGGATAGCGGCCGCATCCTGTCAGCCGCCGATGGCGAGCGGATCGTGCGCCTGGTCGCTCACCATGTCGGCGCCGAGGTTCATGCCGAGCGCCCGCGGGTTTCGGCCGAGCTACCCGAGACGGGGGAGCGGTTCGAGGGACTGTTGCCGCCGGTAGTCGCCGCGCCGGCTTTTGCGATCCGCAAGCCCGCCATCGCCGTCTTCACGCTCGACGACTATGTCGCCGCCGGCATCATGCTGGCCGGCCAAGCAGCGGCGCTCCGCGCCGCCGTCGCTGATCGCAAGAACATCCTGGTCGCCGGCGGCACCTCGACCGGCAAGACGACACTCACCAATGCGCTGCTGGCCGAGATCGCCGGCACCACCGACCGGGTAGTGCTGATCGAGGACACCCGCGAGCTGCAGTGCCGCGCCCCAAACCTCGTGGCCCTGCGCACCAAGGACGGCGTCGCATCACTTTCCGACCTGGTCCGCTCCTCGCTGCGCCTGCGGCCCGACCGCATCCCGATCGGCGAGGTGCGCGGCGCCGAGGCGCTGGACCTGCTGAAGGCGTGGGGCACCGGCCATCCCGGCGGCATCGGCACGATCCACGCGGGCACCGCGCTCGGTGCGCTGCGCCGCCTCGAGCAGCTCATCCAGGAGGCCGTCGTCACCGTCCCCAGGGCGCTGATCGCCGAGACGATCGATCTCGTCGCGGTGCTGCGCGGCCGCGGCACCGAACGCCGCCTCTCCGAACTCGCTCTCGTCGCCGGTCTCGATCCCGCCACCGGCGATTACCGCGTCCAGTCCGCCGGGGCGGGCGGCGACCCCTTGCCCCTCGGAGAACCATCATGATCCGCGTTCTTGCTGTCGCCCATTCTTCACGTCGCCGTCTGGCCGAGCTCATCACGCTCGCCACCCTGTCGATCGCCTTTGCCCCGGCGGCTTACGCCTCCGGCTCCTCGATGCCGTGGGAGACCCCGCTCAACTCCATCCTGGAGTCGGTACAAGGGCCCGTCGCCAAGATCATCTCGGTGATCATCATCACGGTGACCGGCCTGACGCTCGCCTTTGGCGACACCTCGGGCGGCTTTCGCCGGCTCATCCAGATCGTCTTCGGTCTGTCGATCGCCTTCGCCGCGTCGAGCTTCTTCCTGTCCTTCTTCTCGTTCTCCGGCGGGGCGCTGGTCTGATGGCCGCGATCGTCGACGCCGACGTGCCTGGCTTCTTCGCGCCGGTCCATCGCGCGCTCACTGACCCGATCTTGATGGGCGGCGCGCCGCGGACCGTGGCGATCGCCAACGGCACGCTCGCGGCGGCGATCGCCCTCGGCCTCCGGCTCTGGATCCCCGGCGCGCTGCTCTGGGCGGTGGGTCACGCCGCCGCCGTCTGGGCGGCGAAGCGCGATCCGCAGTTCGTCGACGTGGTGCGCCGACACCTTCGTTACCCGGCCCATCTCGGCGTTTGAGGCTCCCATGCTGAACCTTGCCGAATACCGCAGCCGCCCCGCGACCCTCGCAGACTTCCTGCCCTGGGCGGCGTTGGTCGAGGAAGGCGTCGTCCTCAACAAGGACGGCTCGTTCCAGCGCACCGCGCGCTTTCGCGGCCCGGATCTCGATAGCGCGACGCCGGCTGAGCTGGTCGGCGTCACCGCCCGACTCAACAACGCGTTGCGCCGCCTCGGCTCCGGCTGGGCGATCTTCGTCGAGGCGCAGCGGATCGCCGCCCAGACCTATCCGCACAGCCGCTTTCCCGACGCGGCTTCGGCGCTGGTCGATCTCGAGCGCCAGGACGCCTTCGAGGAAGCCGGCGCGCATTTCGAGAGCCGCTACTACCTGACCTTCGTATGGCTGCCGCCCGCCGAGGACGCCTCGCGCGTCGAAGGCTGGCTCTATGAGGGCCGCGCCCAGACCGGCGTCGATCCTTGGGAGCTGCTGCGCGGCTTCGTCGATCGGACCAACCGCGTCATCCAATTGGTCGAGGGCTTCATGCCCGAGGTGGCCTGGCTCGACGATAGCGACACGCTGACCTACCTGCACTCGACCATCTCGACCCGGCAGCAGGGCATCCGCGTGCCAGAGACGCCGATGCACCTCGATGCACTGCTCGCCGATGAGCCGCTCGCCGGCGGCCTCGAACCCCGCCTCGGCGCGCATCATTTACGCATCCTCACCGTGGTTGGATTCCCGACCGCGACCCATCCCGGCATCCTCGACGAACTGAACCGGCTCGCCTTCCCGTACCGCTGGTCCACCCGCGCCATCCTGCTCGACAAGACCGAGGCGGTGAAGCTGCTGACCAAGATCCGGCGGCAGTGGTTCGCGAAAAGGAAGAGCATTGCCGCCATCGTCAAGGAGGTGATGACCAACGAGGCCTCGACGCTGGTCGACTCCGACGCCGCCAATAAGGCGGCCGACGCGGACATGGCCCTTCAGGAGCTGGGCTCGGACGACGTGGGCCAGGCCTATGTCACCGCGACCGTCACCGTCTGGGATGAGGACCCCGGCCTCGCCGCCGAGAAGCTTCGCCTGGTCGAGAAGGTGATCCAGGGCCGCGACTTTACCTGCATGCCGGAAGGGGTGAATGCGCTCGAGGCCTGGCTCGGCTCCATCCCCGGCCATGCCTACGCCAACGTCCGTCAGCCGCCGGTCTCGACCCTGAACCTGGCGCACATGATCCCGCTCTCCGCGGTCTGGGCCGGGCCGGCGCGCGATGAGCACTTTCAGGCGCCGCCGCTGCTCTACGGCAAGACGGAAGGTTCGACGCCGTTTCGGCTCAGCCTCCATGTCGGCGACGTCGGCCACACGCTGATCGTGGGCCCGACCGGCGCGGGCAAATCTGTGCTGCTGGCGCTGATGGCGATGCAGTTTCGCCGCTACCGCTACAACCAGATCTTCGCCTTCGACTTCGGCGGCTCGATCCGTACCGCGGCGATCGCCATGGGCGGCGACTGGCACGATCTCGGAGGCAACCTGTCCGCCGGCCCCGAGCATTCGGTGTCGCTCCAGCCATTGGCCCGCATCGACGATCAGGCCGAGCTCGCCTGGGCGGCGGAGTGGGTGGCCGCGATCCTTGCGAAGGAAGGCGTCACCGTCGACCCGACCGCGAAGGAGCATGTCTGGTCGGCGCTGACCTCGCTGGCGTCCTCGCCGGTGCAGGAGCGCACGATCACCGGCCTGGCAGTCCTGCTGCAATCGACGGCGCTGAAGCAAGCGCTGCAACCATATTGCGTCGGGGGCGCTTCCGGCCGCTTGCTCGACGCCGAGACCGAACAGCTCGGCTCCGCACCTGTTCAGGCCTTCGAGACCGAGGGCCTGATCGGCGCCGGCGCGGCGCCCGCCGTGCTGACCTACCTGTTCCATCGCATCGAGGGCTGCCTCGATGGCCGGCCGACCTTGCTGATCATCGACGAGGGCTGGCTCGTCCTCGATGACCCGGCGTTCGCGCAGCAACTTCGCGAATGGCTGAAGACGCTGCGCAAGAAGAACGCCTCCGTCGTCTTCGCCACGCAATCGCTGTCGGACATCGACGGCAGCAACATTGCGCCGGCGATCATCGAGAGCTGTCCGACGCGCATCTTCCTGCCGAACGAGCGGGCGATCGAGCCGCAGATCACCGCGGTCTACCGCCGCTTCGGCTTGAACGATCGCCAGATCGAGATTCTCGCGCGCGCCACGCCGAAGCGCGACTACTACTGCCAATCGCGACGCGGCAATCGCCTCTTCGAGCTGGGCCTCGGCCCGGTCGCGCTCGCCTTCTGTGCTGCATCCTCCAAGGCCGACCACGCGGCGATCGAACGTGTCATCGCGGAGTACGGCCGCGATGCCTTCACGCCCGCTTGGCTTGCGGACCACGAACTCCTGTGGGCCGCCGATCTCATCCCCGACCTGACCAACCTGGAGACGTCATCATGATCAAGCTGCGCCAACTGGCGGCGGCAAGCGCCGTCGTACTCACCCTGGCCACCGCCGCGCCGCCCGCGTCGGCGCAGTGGGTCGTCTACGACCCGACCAACTTCAGCCAGAACGTGCTCACTGCGGCACGCGAACTGCAACAGATCAACAATCAGATCCAGATGTTGACCAACCAGGCGACAAGTCTGGTCAATCAGGCGCGCAATCTCGCCAACCTGCCGATGTCGACGCTGACGCAGCTTCAGTCGTCGATCGCCCAGACCCAGTCGCTCCTCGGCCAGGCGCAGAATATCGCCTTCAACGTCCAGCGCATCGAGCAGGCGTATTCGACGAGCTACGGTTCGGCCGCGGGCACAGGCTCGACCACCACCATGGTCGCCAACGCGCAGCAGCGCTGGCAGAACTCGGTCGGCGCCTTCGAGGACAGCCTGAAGGTTCAGGCCGGCGTTGTCGGCAACATCCCGACCAACTCCAGCGCCATGACCTCGCTTGTGTCCGCGAGCCAGAACGCCACGGGCGCCTTGCAGGCCGCCCAGGCCGGCAACCAGCTCCTGGCGCTGCAATCGCAGCAGCTCTCCGACCTGGTGGCGGTGCTGTCCGCCAAGAGCCGCGCCGATGCGCTCGAGCAAGCACGCAGCGCGGCCGCCGAAGCGCAGGGCCAGCAGAACTACAAGACCTTCTCGACGCGCAGCGGCTATCAGCCCGGCAACGTCACCATGTTCAGCGGCAACTGAGGCGCCGTGATGCTGGAACGGTCGGACATCTTCCGCGCGGCCGCGATCGTCGCCCTGGTCGCGGTGTTCATCGCGACTCTCGTCGCGGTCAACCGGCGTCCCTCGGCGCCCGTCGTCGAGACGTCTCCGATCATCAATCCAGCATCCGATGACCTCTCGGCCGAACTGCGCCGTTGCAGCGCGCTCGGCCCTCAGGATGCCGAAGACCCGCATTGCGTCGCGGTCTGGGAGGAGAACCGCCAGCGCTTCTTCGGCAGGCCGGCGCGGCCGCTGTCGCCACAAACGCCCCCAGGCGCTGCCGCGCCGGCCACCCCTTTTAAGGGAGACGCGCGATGAACAATGTCGGCGTCATCGACACCTTCCTCAACACCTTCACCACCTACATCGATTCTGGTTTCGGCCTGATCAAGGGTGAGGTCGGCTATCTCTCGTCCACGCTGATCGTGATCGACATCACGCTCGCCGGCTTGTTCTGGGCATGGGGCGCCGACGAGGACATCCTCCAGCGGTTGGTGAAGAAGACCCTCTACATCGGGTTCTTCGCTTTCATCATCAACAACTTCAACAATCTCTCGGCCATCGTCTTCAACAGCTTCGCCGGCATCGGCCTGAAGGCGGGCGGCTCGTCAATTGGCACCGCCGACTTCCTGCGGCCCGGCAAGCTCGCGCAGGTTGGACTTGATGCCGGCCAGCCGCTGCTCGACGCGGCCAACCAGATGATGGGCTTCACCAGCTTCTTCGCGAACTTCGTGCAGATCGCAGTGCTGATGGTCTCATGGGTCTTGGTGCTGATCGCCTTTTTCATCCTGGCGGTGCAGCTCTTCGTCACCCTGATCGAGTTCAAGCTGACGACGCTCGCCGGCTTCATCCTCATTCCATTCGCGCTCTTCAACAAGACCGCCTTCCTCGCTGAGAAGGTGCTCGGCAACATCGTCGCCTCGGGCGTGAAGGTGATGGTGCTGGCTGTCATCGTCGGCATCGGCACCGGCCTCTTCTCGCAGTTCACCCAGACCTACGCCGGCGGCCAGCCGACCGTCGAGCAGGCGCTGTCCGTCGTGCTGGCCGCGCTCGCCATGCTGGGCCTCGGTATCTTCGGCCCCGGCATCGCCACCGGCTTGGTCTCCGGTGCGCCGCAGCTCGGGGCGGGCGCCGCTGTCGGCACCGGCCTCGCCGTCGCCGGTACGGCAATGGCCGGCGCTGGCGCGCTGGGCCTGGCCGGGAGGGGGGCGATGGCGGCCGCCGCCGGCACGGCCGCCGCCGCACGCGGCGGCGCGGCGAT